>OHTZ01001591.1_pt1 | contig 10543 bp, 7 predicted proteins | sample 1579011 | NCBI WGS metagenome assembly OHTZ01 (sample SAMEA3879603, study PRJEB24766) | human gut metagenome | biome: human-associated habitat; feature: feces | place: USA | collected 1985/1987
GTTCTGACTCACCACCAAGAAGCGCTGTCTGTACTTTCGTAGGATAGTTAGCAGGCTCGATAACTACTGTTTCTACTTCTACGCCTGTCTTTTCCTGGAATCTCTCACCGAAATCAATCAGGTCATTTGCCAGTGTCCAGATGACCAGCTTGCCATCGTTTAAATTCTTAACATCTTCCAGAGATGTTTCCTGTGCCTGTGCTGTCTCTGTTGCTGTTTCTGTCTTAGTCTCCGTTTTGGTTTCTGTTGCAGTACTTGCTGCCGGTGCATCATTTGTTGTAGATGCATCTGATCCACAGCCTACAGCTGCCAGTGCCATTGTTCCTGCTAATGTCAGTGCCATTACCTTTCTTAACTTCATATTGTTTCCTCCTTTTTCCCAAAGCTTTTTAACTATACCCGATATTTTTTACTTTGTTTGCTTTGTATGGCTTTATTATAGGCAATGGAAAAAGGCAAAAAAATACACCTTTTTTTGCAAAAGGTGTGTTTTTTTTAGAATGCTGTATTTTTTATTCTTTGACACCGCCAATCGTAAGACCTGTTACGAAATATCTTTGCAGGAATGGGTAAATACATACGATAGGAAGCATAGTGACCATAGTCGCTGCAGCACGGATAGATACCGGGGTAATCGCCTCTGCTGCTGCATTTTTCATGGAATCTGCACTGCCGCTCTGCTGCATAACAGAGGAAAGCAGCTTCATCAATTCATACTGTAAGGTGGTATATTCAGGCTTCATTCTGTTATAAAGCATGGCATCGAACCAGGAATTCCACTGGCCAACTGCCACGAACAACGCAACCGTTGCATATACCGGTTTACATAATGGTGAAATGATTCTTGTAAAAATCGTAAAATATCCGGCTCCATCAAGCTGGGCAGATTCTTCCAGAGAATCCGGCAGCCCCAGCATATAAGTCCTCATGACCAGCATATTGAATGCACTGACTGCACCAGGCACAATATACACCCAGAAAGTACCAGTCAGGTGAAAGCCTCTGTATACCAGGAATGTGGGGATCATACCACCATTGACATACATTGTGATAACCCAGAACAGAGATAACTGGGAGCGGAACAGGAATCTCTTGCGGCTTACGATAAATGCCAGCAATGCATTGGCTACAAGAGAAACCAGTGTACCGATTATAGTTCTGAGCACCGTGATATAATCGCCCGTCATAATATTCTGCTTATGTATTACTGTTGTGTAATTCTTCCATGTGAATTTACGGGGTATAAGATGTATTCCTCCTCGGACAGTGTCGATACCGTCATTCAGGGAAATCGCCAGAGTGTTCAATACAGGATACAGTGTGATGATTACAAATGCCATCATGAATATCGTATTGCACACTATGAAAATAATATCTGCTGTGGATTTCTTTTTCTTCATAATGATCACCTAAAATAACCTTTCTTCTCCGGCACCCTTAGCCAGCTGGTTCGCTATAATAATCAGAATAATGCTGACCACGCTCTTAAAGATACCTGCTGCCGTACCCAGAGAATAATCGTTCTGGCTGATACCCCATTTCAATACGTAAATGTCGATAGTCTGGGATACATTCTGAACCAGTCCATTGCCAAGCAGATACTGCACTTCAAACCCTGCATTCAGCACATTACCTACATTCATCAGAAGAAGGATCATGATCGTAGATTTAATACCAGGAAGTGTAATATATCGAATCTTCGCCCATCTTCCTGCACCATCTATGGACGCTGCCTCATACAGACACGGATCAATGGCTGTGATTGCCGCCAGATAAATGATGGCATTCCAGCCTGTCTCCTTCCACAGATTGGCAAAAGCCACAATTGGCCAGAAATATTTCTGATGTGCAAAGAAATTGATTTCTGTGTTAATCAGATGTAATTTCATTAAAATTTCATTGATGATACCTGTTGTAGACAGCGCATCATGCATAATACCTGTAACAATGATCCATGACAGGAAGTGTGGCAGATATGATATGGTCTGCACTGACTTCTTCCAGATTCTGGATGTAATCTCATTTAAAAGAATTGCGAATACGATTGCCATAATAAAGCTGGTCACAAGGTTCAATACACCCATTGCCAGCGTGTTGCGGATTACCCGCAGAAAAAAAGCATCTGTAAATAAAAATTTAAACTTATCCAGCCCTACAAAGGCTGAATGAAGCAATCCATCCTTCGGTTTATAGTTCTGGAATGCCATAATCCAGCCGCCCAAAGGCAGATAGTAGAACATCACTCCATAAATAACGAACAAGACTGAACAAATCAAAAGAAATTTCTGGCGTTTTATTTCTTTCCACGTAATCTTGACCTTGTTTTCTTTTTCTTTCTTAGCCATATGAATAACCATCCCTTTCCAGCTTTGCCTTTTTCAAAGGAAAGAGGCAGAAGCCCTGCCCCTTCCCATAAATGACTATTCAGCCAATGCTGCTCTTCTGTCCAGTTCTGCCTGCATTTCATCCAGGAAGCTCTGAGGATCACAGCCTTCATATGCTGTCATATATTCGTCCCATGTACTTTCAAAATCACCTGACATAACTACCTTAGGAAGCCATTCATGCTTAATCTCACCCATCTTGGTCCATGCAACACCACCAGGAGTCGCTGTTGTCATGCTGTTGGAATAAGAATACATAGGGAACCATGAACCCATTTCTTTCTTTGCAGAGTGAAGCATATCTACATAGGAGTCTGCATTATAAGCCTTGAATGTGTTAACAAGAGGCTCTGCAAGCCCATTAAAGAACTCGGATGTCTGCTGGCCTGGCTGCATTGCATTCTTGCCGTCCTTGCTGGTTCCAAGCCACTGAGGCAGATAAGTATAACCACACATATGATTAGCCTTATAATCTGTATCTGCTGCCTGTGCCCTCATCTCATCTGTACGATAGAACATACCATCATCATCTACCAGATAGTCAACACCTTCCACACCCCAGAATCTCAGGTCATGGATTTCCTGATCCAGTATGTCATTGAGGAACTTGGCTGCCTTATCAGGGTCCTTACAGCTTGTTGTAATAGATACGCCGCTGGACTGGTTCAAGGTATCACCATATGTATGCCACTGGTTCTCCATACCTTCATCAATAGTCAGGCCAAGAGGTACATAGTTACATCCCTGAAGATCCAGCCCCTGCTGTTTGAATACATCATTTACTGTATATGCAAAATCCCACCACTGGTCGCACATACCAAGTACACGTCCTGTAGAAAGCTTGGAAATATACTCATCATAAATCTGGGTTGCGATTTTCATATTATCGGTATCTACGATAACAGAACCGTCATTTGGGTAGCCATCCAGGAACTGCCCTGCATTCTCAATACAGAAATATCTCCAGTCATCACACAACATGGTATAAGGGATATATGCTGTTCCATCCTCCATTGTCGGATTGGCTGCTGTATAATCCTCTAATAACTGGAAATATTCGTCCAGAGTGTTAATCTGTGGATATCCGGCCCACTCCAGTACCTTGCACTGAATCCAGAATGCTTCATCATTATGGGTTGTTGTCCTATCTTCGCCGTAGCTGTTCTGGAATACATTGATCCAGTAGATATGACCGTCTTCCTGACGGAACTTCTCCCACTCTGCATCCGAATACATTTCCTTTATATTAGGATATTTCTCAATATAATCATCCAAAGGAAGCAGTGCACCTGCATCCAGAAGAGACATTGTTCCATCTCCACCATCAATGAAATCTGGATATTCGCCGCCTGCAATGATTGTTCCTATCGCTTCTTCTGCGGTCTGTCCTGTCAGCCAGGTTTCCTTTACCCTTACTCCGGTCTTCTGAGCGATCAGCTCCTGAATCTCGTTGCCATCATTGATTTCGGAACCCGGCATTGCTATGAACATCGTAAAATCTGTGATATCACCGTCTGCACTTTCACTACCTGCTCCTGCTGCACTGCTGTCAGTTGCTGTGGAAGCTCCTCCGCCACAGCCTGCCAGCATGGATGCTGTTACTACTGTTGTCATAAATAGTGCCATTAACTTCTTACGTTTCATCTGATTACCTCCCTGATTTATCTGTTTTGCCATTGCTTCCCCCTGTGTCTTGGCAATGTTTCATTTGATAGTTTTTTGATGCCCGATTCTTCCTAGTCATTGCTATCTATTCTTCACATTTTGCGCTATTTCGCTGATTAGCCAACAATTTTCTCAAATATTTCCATTCTCTCCTCATATATTACTCTATTTTATCTTTTAACTTGATTTTCTTTTGTGCATTGTTTATTTTTTATATTGTATAGTTCATCTTTTATTGTGCATATTGTATCTATTCGAAAACATGCGAATTAAAGTGGAAAGTAATTTTGAGCAGTTACTTATTTCAAAAATGTACTCTCAAAGTCTTCTAAATGAAGCATTCGGGAGTACATAAAACTACAAGGGAGTGATTACATATGGAACCTGTCGCAATCGGTGATTTACGTTCGGAATATTATGATGCTAACAGCGATTTTCCGGGACTTTGGGAATTGGATGAGAACAGACGTGAAGACGTGGATTTTCGCAACAGTTCTTCTATCCGCATCTGGTATAATGATTTAACGTCCAATTATGCCACTCACTGGCATAATGCGTTGGAGATCATCATCCCCATTGACAATTATTATGACGTTGAAGTGGAAGGTATCTCTTACCATCTTAGACCTGATGAAATCCTGATTATTCCACCCGGTAAGCTCCATCAGCTGACTGCGCCATCAAGCGGCAGCCGCTTTATTTATCTGCTGGATATCAGTTGCCTGGAAGGATTAAAAGGCTTCGCAGGTATTAAATCGCTGCTTACCGCTCCTTTATTCGTGACAAAAGAATCCTATTCCCATATCTATGAGGATGTGTATGACCTTCTTGCCAGAATGCGCAATGAATATTTCCGCAAGAACGAATATGCCGAGCTTACCATTTATGCTCTTTTGATCAATCTGTTTGTAAAATTCGGCTACAACCATATTCAGACGCAAGACCTCTTCCCTAACGTGAGATCCTATAAGCAAAAGGAATATGTTAAGAAATTCAATGATCTGCTGGATTATATAGACAAGCACTATACAGAAGAACTGAATCTGGAAGAGATTGCAGACTGCATCGGATTCAGTAAATATCATTTTTCAAGGCTTTTTAAGCAGTATACGGGATTTACTTTCTGTGACTACTTATGCTATCGGAGAATCAAAGCTGCTGAACTGCTGCTGTCAAGACAGGAGCTGTCTATTACAGAAGTGGCCCTGCAGTCCGGTTTCTCCAGTATCTCCACCTTCAACCGTATCTTCAAGCAGCAGAAGAAGTGTACGCCGAGTGAGTATCGAAGCAGGGTGAATGTATAAGGATACAGGTTATAGAATATTAAGAAAGGGACGAATTGTGCCGCCTTCCTAATGCATCAGGAAGGCGGCACAATTCTGTTTTCTGGCAATAATACGAAATTTTCGATTTACAAAACTTCTGAATATGAGAAGCGTTTAAAGCAGGCGCAGTCAGTGTTTTCAGTATCAGCGACTGCATAAAGTCCTACTGTACAGCCGGTGAAGCCGCCGGCTGCTTCTGTTGACAGGGTTCGTATATCAACTTCGGGCGATCTCTGTCCTTCTATGATAACCGCAGCAGACAGCCCGTCCACTTCTAATGAGACTTCTAATGGATTAGAGCCTTGTAACGGCATAGAAATGACACGTCTGTCAGTTCCATTTTCACATAATATCACTTCTGCCATTTTACCATTGACTTCTACTCGCAGGTTGTAGAGATTATTCTGTACATACGCAATTCCTGCCCTTTTATCCTCACTCAGGTTTGATACATCCAATAATGCCTTTGCTATGAAATGATGATGTTTCTGTCTAAATGCCAGATAAGATGGGCTTGCCTGTTCTTTCAGCGTATGGGTATCAAAAAGCATCAACAGTCCTTTGCCCTTTTCCAAAGAATAGTGGGACTTATCCGCATTGCGAAGTACCATAAATTCCGGCGGCAGCTGTCCCATGGTAGAGAATACATATTCATTGCTTTCTGCTGTATATGTCGTCCACTTTGGCAGATTAATCTCCACGGTATCTGTCAATCTGCCCACTCCGGGATTCACTACAGGCCAGTCATTCTCCCACTCCACTCTGGCAAGGAAGGTCTCACGCCCCATGGTGGTATACCCTTCCAAAGGTCTGACCGCCAGCATGACCATATACCACTCGTCATTTATCGTCTTCACCAGATCAGCATGGCCTACATAACGGATTGGATATTTCCTGCCCAGGTGTCTATGTGTCAGGATTGGATTACAGAAGTTATTTTCATATGGTCCATATACATTCTTACTGCGGCATACAGTAACTGCGTGATCCGGGCCGGTGCCTCCCTCTGCATGCATGATATAATAGTATTCCCCGATTTTATACAGATGCGGTCCCTCCGGCCAGATAATATTTCTCATGGCACCGTTCCATACATTATGCACTTCTCCTACCAGCTTCATGTTCTCAATATCCAGCTCCTGAATCCAGATATACCAGTCACCATCATACTGGCATCCCGCCGGATTGGGGTGTGTTCCAATATAATAGCAGGTTCCATCCTCATCAAAGAACAGGCTGGGGTCTATTCCATCCGCTCCCTCAATGTAATGCGGCTCAGACCACGGTCCTGCTGGATTTTGGGCTGTAATAATGAAATTGCCACCGTAAGATACATTGGTGCATATGATATAAAATGTTCCTTCATGATAACGGATTGTCGGTGCGAACAAGCCTCTGGAATGTCCTGTATCCCCCAGTGGTAACTGGCTTTCTCTGTCACAGGCATTGCCTATCTGCTCCCAATGAGCCAGATCTTTGCTGTGCATGATGGGAATTCCCGGAAAATACGCAAAGCTGGAGTTCACCAGATAGAAGTCATCTCCTACTGCGCATATGGATGGATCAGGATAAAATCCCGGCAATATCGGGTTAGTTGCTGTTACTGACATAGTTTTCCTCTCTTTCCTGCTTAAAATCATTGTAACTATTCATATCTGAAATCTGCAAAAGTACTGCTGCCACCGGTTTCCAGCGTTGCATAGGAGAATAGCCCAAACCGGCAGCCGCAGAAATGGTCAAGCCCAAAGTACAGTTTCTTTTCTGTCCCAAGCTGCAGCCATTTCCCGTCTTTTTCATAATAAAAGACAGCTGTATCCTCCATATCTGTAAAGTCTGCTTCCACTCTGAAGCGAACTGCTGCCGTTTCTCCTGCTGAAGGCTTCCATGGGATTCGCTGCTTCTCTATCCCCATGCCTTCTTCCAACGCACTCATGACCAGATACCAGTTATCATTTTCTCTGGTGGCAGCTGCCATTCCATAGCTTCCCTGGAAGGCACACAGTCCTGCATAATCACCGCTTTTAAGCTTATCGGCATAGACCGTCACTTCCGCTGCACATTTGGGATATTTCATCCTCTGTGTCAGCATGTTAGAAGCCTGCAGCAGATTTCTGCACAGCTTCTGATGGGTCATTGTCACCCGGCCTGCTTCACAATCATGTGTAATATATCTCATATCCGGCTCATGATTGAACTGCCAGCAGCTCTTAAACCCATAAGAACTGTAGAATCTCTCATCCGCGTCCTTCGAAACCTTGAAATCATCACTTTCTACCAGCGGATGACACTTATAGCCTGTCTTTTCCTCTGGAATCAGTATCTGCTTTGGCATCCTGTCATGTTCTCCCATAACAGGATATGCATGCTCCCATTTCATCGGAACCAGCACAGGAATCCGCCCTACTGCCCCTCTATCCTGAAAGAGCATACCATACCACTGCCCATCAGGTGTATCCACAATTCCCCCCTGTGCTACGCCTTGCCCGTGATACCCCATATCATCATTGAATATATCGCCTCCTGTGAACTCTCCTGTCAGCGAGTCCGACACGAAACAGGCTTGCGTCCTTTTCCAGCGATCTCTTAATGAATGAATCAGAAAAAGATAATACTTTCCATGAATTTTATAGAAATGTGAACCCTCATACCCAAGGAACGGATTGCCCTCATCATTAATAAGTTCTCTGTGAAGTCCACCTTCCAACGGACCACTTAAATCTGCCTTTAACTGTGTCAGATAAATGTGATTATTTCCATAGATGATGTATGCACTGTCATCCTCTTCAAAAAACAGGGAGCAATCATGATAAAATCCCTCTATCTGACTTTTATGCCATGGACCTTCTATGGAATCAGAACGGTACAGATAAGTCTTATGCGTATCATTGGCTACAAAGCAGATATAAAAAATCCCTTTATGATAGCGCAAAGACGCCGCCCACATGCCTTTTCCATAGATATTGTGTTCATCCTCCAGAGTCTGTGCCGGCGTACTATCCAACCTGTCATATACGAAAGCTGCATGCTCCCAGTTCACCAGATCATAGGAGCGCAGTATTTCACACCCAGGCATAAAATGCATAGTCGTGCTTACCATATAGTATGTATCTTCCACTCTGATGATATCCGGGTCAGGATAATCCAGCGCCGTTACTGTTAAAGTGCCTTTTCTCCAAGTATTTTTCATACCACTATCCTGCCTTTCTATAATATACTGTCATCATAGATTCATTGTATACCAGCTCCCACGGATTATCTGTTTATGTATTGTCATTTATTCTTCAATTATTGCTCTTTTTATAACTTTATAATCTCTTTATGAAGTTCACAGAATAAACACATTTGGATAACAATTGCATCACAATTTGTCTGTAAAGTATAAGGCATAGAAACGAAGAAATGATAAATCAAAAAGATTTTGTGAAAGGAGTCTTTTATATGTATAACGAAAACAATAACAATGAACAGAACAACGGATATACCAATAATGGTCATCCGCAGGAATATTATTACAGCACAGGTAATCAGAATTACCAGAACAACACACCGAACCGTAAGCCGAAGAAGCAGCATCCATTTGCGAAAAAGGCAGTATCTTTTGTCTGCCTGGGTGCACTGTTTGGAGTCACAGCCGGTACAGCATTCAGCGTACCTACTTATATGACAAATAAACAGTTGTTACAGACCAAAGCACAGTTAGAGCAGGCACAGAGCGAAGCAGCAGCTTCTACTCCTACCCTGTCTACAACAACAAGCTCACTGACGACCAGCAATTCTAACAGCACTGCTTCTGCTGATGTATCTGCTATCGCAGCAAGCTGTCTGCCAAGTGTCGTATCTATCACAAATAAGGGTGTATCCGAGGTAAGAACAATGTTCGGTACTTACCAGCAGGATACTGAGAGCAGCGGTTCCGGTATCATCATTGGTGAGAATGATACAGAGCTTCTGATTGTTACCAACTATCATGTAGTATCCGGCAGCAATGAATTAAGTGTAGTCTTCAGCTATGATGAAGACAGTGATAATCCTTCCTTAGTCAGTGCCAAGTTAAAAGGCTATGATTCCGATAAGGATCTGGCTGTTATCTCCGTTGCACTGAGTGATATCACAGATGAGATGAAATCACAGCTCAAGGTTGCTACAATTGGCGATTCTTCCAGCCTGCAGCTTGGTCAGGAGGTTGTTGCCATTGGTAACGCACTTGGCTATGGCCAGTCCGTTACAACAGGTATCATCAGTGCCCTCAACAGAGAGGTCAGTGTTACCAACGATGATGGTACGTCCATTACGAACAAACTGATCCAGACAGATGCAGCCATTAACCCTGGTAACTCAGGTGGTGCGCTTCTGAACATGAACGGTGAACTGATTGGTATCAACTCCGTCAAGGTAGCTTCCAGTTCTGTAGAAGGTATGGGCTATGCAATCCCTATTTCCGATGTACAGTCTATTATCGAAGAGCTGATGTTAAAAGAAACAAGAGATGTTGTTGATGAATCCGAACAGGGTTATTTAGGTATCGGCGGTACAGATGTCACAAGTGATATCTCTTCTACTTATGATATGCCTGTAGGTATTTATATCAACACAATTTATGATAACTCACCTGCCGGAACAGCTGGTCTGACCAAAGGCGATATCATCACAAAATTTGATGGACAGACAGTTAAGAGCATGAGCGAATTAAAGACTCTGCTTACTTACTATAAAGCCGGTGAGACAATTAATGTAACAGCTATGGTTCCGGGCAGCAATGGTTATACAGAGCAGACCTTCTCTCTGACACTGGCTTCCAAGGATGTCTTTGGCAGTGATGACAATACCTCCGACCAGACTCAGAGCAGTGAATCTTCTGAGAGTCAGCCAAATGGCAATGAACAGGGACAGTCTTCCTATAACTTCTTCTGGCCATTCTCCCAGCAGATGCCTTAATCAAGACATTATCTAATTACTTTTCTACCTCTTGAATAAATTGCATCAAAAGATGCAGTGCGCCGTAAGGCGCTCCCCCCTAAAAAGGCGGACCACAATTCCCCCGTGGCCCGCCTTTTTATTTTAATTGATTACATCTCCAACCCTGCTCTTACAGCTATATCTTCCATTGTCAGTGCTGAATTCACGATATCTGCGCTCTCCATTGCAATGCCTGCCGCTTCCAGCCCAACG
>OHTZ01001592.1_pt1 | contig 10531 bp, 16 predicted proteins | sample 1579011 | NCBI WGS metagenome assembly OHTZ01 (sample SAMEA3879603, study PRJEB24766) | human gut metagenome | biome: human-associated habitat; feature: feces | place: USA | collected 1985/1987
TTTTCGCCTATCGAATTTCTTAATAATAGTGTCCAATATGATTGACAAACCTACACTTGAAAAATTTTTTGCCCTAAATACTTACCTTCTTCACAGCCGACCACTTGCCGTACACTTTGGTCTTGCCAATTGTCTTATAATCTCTTGCCTTGACGTAATATGTCTTTTTGCTTTTAAGACCTTTTATTGTGCCTTTGTTCTTTGAGTTTCCGCTGAGCCACAAGGACTTGCTGTTCTTAAAGCCGCTGTTGTCGGCATATGACACTTGATAGCCTGAATTTGAGCTGTGCTTTGCAAGAGTGACCGCTATCTTCTTTCCGCTCTTGTCGCCCTTGGCAGAAATGCTCTGTCCCTGTGGGTTTATCTTGAAAGTCTTTGTTATCTTACCTGTGTAGCTTCCCTTCCCTGTGACAGTCACCTTAGCAGTGCCTATGCCCTTGTTTGCGGAGTAGCTTACAGTATAGTCCCTGTCCTTTTTGAGGGTGACATTTCCGTCCTTTACAGTGACAGCAGGCTTCAGCGCCTTACCTGTCCACACCTGATTTGACACCTTGACAGACGCCTTCCCGACAGATCTTTTCGTTGCTGATCTTACCTTTATCTCAGCGGAATATCCACCGTATACCTTCTTACCTGACACAGTTTCATAACAGCGTACTTTGTAATAATAATCTGTGTTTGCCTTGAAAAATCCATCTGTAAACTTTCCTTTTGCAGTCGTCCCCACGGCAGAGTATTTTCCCTTTGCACCTGTTTTTCTGTATATCTCATAGCCGCATTTGTTAGTTGATCTGCCAGAAAAGCTGATCTGTATATCCGTGTTATTCACAGAATTAACAGACAATCCTGATACTCTCGGCAGGCTGATAGAAGAATCAGCGCTCTTTGACACTGCCGCAGACTTTGAGCCGTTCACAGCGTTGTCTTTCAGCGAAGCCTTGCTGTGAGAGCTTACGCTTATGCCGCTTTTTACTGAGCCACTTATACTGTTGGAATTTACACTCACAGAACTGCTGTAATTTGACACGCAAATGCCGTTCTGCTTGCTGTTTGATATCTTATTTGAGCTTAGAACCACACTGCCGCAGTGGTCTGTAACAAGCACGCCATGCTTGCCTGCGCCAGAAACAGTGTTTGAGGTCGCCTTGCCCGAAGCGTTCTTGCTGAACACGATACCATGCCCCACGGCATTTTTAACTTTGTTGCCTGAGCACTCGCCCTTTGAGCCGTTATAAATAAGAATGCCCGTGTCCCCCGCCTTTGAAATGCTGTTGGACTTTATCACAGCGGAAGAATTTGCAGCCACTGCTATGCCATGCTTTTTCGCTGAATTTACGCTGTTTGAGCTTGCAATATTGTTCTCAGAGCCGTTGTAGATATTTATTCCGTTCATTCCAACGTTCTCTATGGTATTGTTATCAAGGGTATTCCCTGAGCTGTCAGTAACGGAAGCACCGTTTCTGGCTGAGCCTGAAATGTAGTTATCTGTTATCTTTATATTGTCACACTCATTGAGAGTAAGACCATTTTTATCCTTGTAATTAACACCGTCCTGCTTTGTAACGAGAATATTTGATTCGATACTGCAATTTTCAGCGTCATTAAGTGCGATAGTGGTTCCGTTGCTCTCGATTCGATTTTCGAGGATCTTTACTCCTGCCACTCTGAAATTATAGTCAGGGATAACACCGTTGTCCTTGACCTCATACCCTGTCAGGCGTATGCCGCTTGTAATGCCATATTCGTCATCACCGCTTACAGAGATAGTGTTAGATGAAATAACAGAGTTTGCGTCGTCCTCAAAACCGTCAACTGCTTCCTCCATAGACTTCACCACAGGGGGATTGAAATTGTTGTTAGGCAGGCTGGACATTGCCTTGAACTCTATACCGCTTGCGCAGTTTGTGATAGTGTTATTTGTTATGGTACAATTCTTATAATTGTACATTATCATTGCCACATCGTCGAGATTCTCAAAAACGTTGCCCTCAATAAGAATATCTGTATAATAGATACCCAGAGTGGCGGAATGAGAACCAAGACCTCTGCAAATGCCTGAGAAAAGATTATTCTTTATGACCACATTTTCGCATGATGTATCGTCAAAAGGCGCATAGCCTGCAAAAACTCTGCTGTTGTTCATGCAATCAAGCTGAATGGCTTCTTTTTTCCTGTAGCCAGTATATCCTGTAAAAGTACAGCCCTCTATGGTGACGTCAGCCGCACCGCCTATCTCCATATGATGACCGTTCTCGTTATTTTTGACGTGCATATCTTTCAGAAGAATATTTCTGCAATGTGCAAATCTGATATTTGAAAAATCTGCGGTATTTGGCCACTGGTCTGTGTTTCCGTTCCAAAGCCCGCCCTCAACGATAACATTTTTAACGCCGTCATAGCCGCCGACACCATTATTATCGCACCTGAGCATAGGTCCATAGGAAATGCACCTTTTTATCTCAACGCCCTCTTCACAGTATATCCAAGTATCGCTGTATACCACAAGTGCAGAAGAAATAAGATACGTTCCCTTTGGTATCACGACCTTTGTGAAAATGCCCTGTCCTGAATTTTCCTGTGCAGCGTCAAGTGCCTGCTGTATCTGCTTTCCGGTCATGGCGTTTCCTGTGTTGTCTGCACCGAAGTCATTAACCACGTTATAAGTGACGATTTCCATGCCGTCTGTATCAAAATACGCACCTGTCACAGCCGTATCTGCCGCTTCTGCCACCGATGTTATAGCCGTAGAGAAGCCCTCGGGAATCGCTGTGATAACGAGCAAGAGCGTTGTCAAAAGTGCCGCTATCCGTCTGAAAACGTTTTTTTCACTGATAATTCTGTTGCCTTTAATGTTCATTCTGCTGTGTTCTCCTTAAAGTTCGGCTATATTTTTCTTGCCGCTGACAATTATTCGTACAAATAGTATTATAAATCATTTATAAGTATCTGTCAACAAACGCTAAACTTTTCGTGAACACTGCACAAATTTGGCTGTGTATTTTTGGCACAAAAAAAAGCTCCCCTGACGCATAAACGTCAAGAGAGCCTTTAAAGCAAAATATTTTACTGCACTTCCACTTTTTCGCCCATGATAGACCTGATAGCGTGGACACGGCACACCTCTGCACACTTTCCGCAGTTTGTACACTTTTCATAGTCGATAACAGCGTGGTTGTTCTGCACTGTAACGGCACCTGACGGACAGTTTTTCTCGCACAGCTTACAGCCTATACAGCCATTAGGGCAAACAGACCTTGTCACTCTGCCCACATCTCTTGATGAACAGCAGATATCCACAGCCTGAGAGATCCTTCTCACTGCGATAAGACCATTTGGACAGGCTTTTGCGCAAAGCCCACAGCCCATGCACTTTGCTTTGTCGATAACGGCAATGCCGTCAACGATAGATATTGCCCCCTGAGAGCAGACCTTGATACAATCGCCGTAGCCTAAACAGCCGCTTGTGCAAAGCTTGCTTCCGTCATAAAACCTGTTGCACGCCGCACAGCTCTGAATGCCGTCAAAATCGTATTTATGCGGTGTATGAGAGCAATCTCCCGAACAGCGCACGAAAGCCACCTGTGGCTCTGCTGCAGTCACTTCAACGCCCATTATCTCGGCTATCTTCTTTGCAGCAGCCTCGCCCTTGCGGATTGCCTCAGGCACTTCGCCAGACTTGCCGATGCCATAACCGATGGTGCCCTTGCCGTCGCCCACGACAACCAGAGCGGCAAACTTCATGATGCGGCCGCCCTTGACAGTCTTGGAAACGCGGTTGATGGAGACAACCTTGGTGATCATGCCGTCGTCTTCACGGTTTCTCATAGCCATAATGTGTTTCCTCCTCTCATTACAGCTTCAGGCCGCCCTCACGGGCGCCATCAGCCAGGGCCTTAACACGGCCATGATAAACGTAGCCACCACGGTCGAACACGACCTCGGTGATGCCCTTTTCCAGAGCCTTTGCTGCAACCTTCTTGCCGATCTCAGCAGCGGCCTCGACGTTGCCGCCGTTGCCGTTGAAGTCCTTGTCCATAGTGGACGCCGACACCAGAGTAACGCCCTGCTCATCATCGATGATCTGAGCGTAGATGTGCTTGGCGGAGCGGAAAACATCCAGGCGAGGACGTGCTGCGGTGCCGCTGATCTTGTTGCGAACGCGGCGATGACGACGAAGACGAGCTTCGTTCTTGTCGATCTGCTTAACCATTGTCTTTCACTCCTTACCTTATTTCTTGCCCTTGCCGGCCTTGCCTTCTTTGTGCTTGACAACCTCGCCTGCGTAGCGGATGCCCTTGCCCTTGTAGGGTTCGGGCGGCTTCTTGGCGCGGATCTCGGCGGCGTACTGGCCCACCTTCTGCTTGTCAATACCAGTGACAGAGAAGTGGTTGGGGTCCTGCCACACGATGGTGCAGTCCTCGGTATCGGGGACATTCACCTGGTGGGAGAAGCCCAGGTTCATAACCAGGTTGGAGCCCTGCTTCTGGCAGCGCAGGCCAACGCCCACGATCTCCAGCTTCTTCTCGTAGCCGTTCACAACACCGTTCACCATGTTTGCGATGTTGGTACGGGTCAGGCCGTGCAGGCTGCGGGCCTTGGGTTCGTCATTGGGGCGGGTAACCAAAACCTCATTGCCCTCGACCTTAACGGTCATCAGGGGATGATAGTTGGAATTCAGGCTGCCCTTGGGGCCCTTGACGGCGACAGTGTGTGCTGCCTCATCGACAGTGACAGTGACACCGGCAGGAATGACGATGGGTTTTCTTCCAATTCTCGACATTGTCTTTTACCCCTTTCTTACCACACGTAGGCCAGGACTTCGCCGCCGACGTGCTCAGCACGTGCAGCCTTGTCAGTCATGATGCCCTTGGAGGTGGAAATGATTGCGGTGCCCAGGCCCTTCATGACCTTGGGCATATCCTCGCAGTTGGTGTAGATGCGCAGGCCGGGCTTGGACACGCGGCGCAGGCCAGAGATAACGGGCTCGCCGTTAGCCTGGTACTTCAGGGTGACAACGATGGTGCCCTGAACGGTATCGTTCTTGACCTGCATACCCTTGATGTAGCCCTCGTCAACCAGAATCTGGCAGATAGCCTTCTTCATGTTGGAAGCGGGGATCTCCACAGAAGGGTGTTTGGCAGTGCTAGCGTTGCGGATGCGAGTCAGCAGGTCCGCGATAGGATCAGTAATCTGCATTTGCCACTAACCTCCTTAGATTAGCTCTCATTTGTTTTATAATGATACCGCCCCGAAACAAGTTGTTTGCCCCGGGGCGGATATCCGACATTCTATCCAGCCCTCTGGTAAATTACCAGGAAGCCTTCTTCACGCCCGGGATCTCGCCCTTGTAGGCCAGCTCACGGAAGCACACACGGCACACGCCGTACTTGCGCAGCACGGAGTGGGGACGGCCGCAGATGCGGCAGCGGGTGTATGCACGGGTAGAGAACTTAGCAGGACGAGACTGCTTCAGCTTCATAGACAGTTTAGCCATTTTACAAATCTCCTCCCTTAGTTGTTCTCTGCGAACGGAGCGCCCAGAGCCTTCAGCAGCTCCTTGCCCTCCTCGTCAGTCTTTGCGGTGGTGACGAAGCAGACATCCATGCCGCGGACAGCATCGACCTTCTCGAATTCGATCTCGGGGAAGATGATCTGCTCCTTGATGCCGCAGGCAAAGTTGCCGCGGCCGTCGAAGCCGTTGCCGTTGATGCCGCGGAAGTCGCGGACACGGGGCAGAGCCACGTTGAAGAAGCGATCCACGAACTCGTACATACGCTCACCACGCAGGGTGACCTTGCAGCCGATGGGGGTGCCCTGACGCAGCTTGAAGTTAGCAACGCTCTTCTTGGCACGGCAGACGACTGCCTTCTGGCCAGTGATCTGGCCCAGATCCTTCATAACTGCTTCCAGGATCTTCTCGTTTTCCTTGGCTTCGCCGCAGGCAACGTTGATGACGACCTTGTCCAGCTTGGGGATCTGCATAACGCTCTTGTAACCGAACTTGGAGTTCAGAGCAGGAGCAATTTCATTGACATACTGTTCTTTCAAACGAGCCATTGTTCCTTACTCCTTTCTTACAGCTCAGCGCCGCACTTCTTGCAGACGCGAACCATCTTGCCGTCCTTTTCGACGTGGCCCACACGCACGGCCTTGCCGCACTTGGGGCAGACGGGCATGACCTTGGATGCGTACATAGCACCCTCAGCCTTGACGATGCCGCCCTGCTCGCCCTGACGGCGAGGCTTGACGTGCTTGGTAACCATGTTCTGGCCCTCAACGATGACCTTGTTCTCAGAGGGGCTGACCTGCAGGACCTTACCAGTGTGGCCCTTGTCCTTGCCGCTGATGATCATAACGTTGTCGCCGGTTTTAACATGAAGATTATTCATTTTTAAAACCTCCTTACAGCGATTCCGGAGCCAGGCTCAGGATCTTGGTGTAGCCGGCATCACGCAGCTCGCGAGCAACGGGTCCAAAGATACGGGTACCCTTGGGGTTCTTGTCGGCCATAACGATAACGGCGGCGTTCTCATCAAAACGGATGTAGGAACCGTCGTCGCGGCGCACGCCATGCTTGCTGCGCACGATGACAGCCTTGACGACGTCGCCCTTCTTAACGGAGCCGCCGGGGGCTGCCTTCTTGACAGAGCAGACCACGACGTCACCAATGTTTGCGTATCTCTTGCGGGTGCCGCCCAGCACACGGAAGCACATCAGCTCCTTGGCACCGGTGTTGTCGGCAACTTTGAGATAAGTTTGCATCTGAACCATTTCAGATATCTCCTTTCAAACTGTTCAAAGCAGCGGGCAAAGATTACTTTGCCTTCTCAACGATACGGACCAGGCGCCAGCGCACATCCTTGCTCAGGGGGCGGCACTCCATGATCTCAACACGGTCACCGATACCGCACTCGTTCTGCTCGTCACGAGCCTTGAACTTCACGGTACGCTTCAGGATCTTCTTGTACAGGGGGTGCTGCACGCTATCCTTAACGGCAACCACGATGGTCTTATCCATCTTGTCGGACACGACAACGCCGACGCGGGTCTTTCTCAGATTACGTTCTTCCATCGTTTAACCTCCTTACTGCTTCTCAGCCAGAACGGTCATCACGCGGGCGATGTCCTTCTTGACTGCTTCGATGCGGCCGGGGTTCTCCAGCTGGTTGATGGCATGCTGGAAGCGCAGGTTAAACAGCTCAGCCTTCAGATCTGCCAGCTTGCTGGTCAGCTCTGCGGTCTGCATTTCGCGGAGTTCATTAGCCTTCATTGGTGCCATCCTCCTTCACGGAGTCCTCACGGACAACAAATTTGCACTTGATGGGCAGCTTGTGCATAGCCAGACGCAGAGCCTCGCGAGCAGTTGCCTCATCGACATCTGCCAGCTCGAACATCACGCGGCCGGGCTTCACGACTGCAACCCAGTATTCGGGAGAGCCCTTACCGGAGCCCATGCGGGTCTCAGCGGGCTTTTCAGTCACGGGCTTATCGGGGAAGATCTTGATCCAAACCTTGCCGCCACGCTTGATGTAACGAGTCATGGCAACACGGGCAGCCTCGATCTGCTTGGAGGAGATCCATGCCGGCTCCAGAGCAACAAGGCCGTACTGACCCTGGCACACCACGTTGCCGCGGGTAGCCTTGCCGGTCATGCGGCCGCGCTGAACGCGGCGGTACTTAACACGCTTAGGCAGTAACATTACTTGTTGCCTCCTTCCTTCTTAGGAGCGGTCTTTGCGCTCTTGAGGACCTCGCCCTTGTAGATCCACACCTTAACGCCGATGCGGCCGTAGGTGGTAGCAGCCTCTGCAAAGCCGTAGTCGATGTCGGCGCGCAGGGTCTGCAGGGGGATGGTGCCCTCGTGGTAGCTCTCGGTGCGGGCGATATCAGCGCCGCCCAGACGGCCGGAGCACATTGCCTTGATGCCCTTTGCGGGAACGGTTGCGCGATCGCGGGGGCTCATGGCATTGCGCATGCACTGCTTCATAGCACGACGGAAGGTGACGCGGTTCTCCAGCTGACGAGCGATGTCCTCAGCAACCAGCTGTGCGTTGGTGGAGGGGCTCTTCACCTCGATGACATTGACGATAACAGTCTTGCCATACTCCTTGGTCAGCTTGTTCTGCAGGGCGATGCGCTCTTCGCCGCCCTTGCCGATGACCATACCGGGCTTAGCGCAGTAGATGTTAACATTAACGCGAGGAGCGGAAGTGGAAGGATCCACAGTGCGCTCGATCTCGATCTTGGGGACGCCAGCGTCCTTCAGCTGAGCCTTCAGCTCAGTGCGGATCTTGTGATCCTCGACGAGGTTATCGCTGAAATCCTTCTTGGAGGCAAACCAGCGGCTGTCCCAGTCTTTAATAACGCCGACACGAATGCCGTGCGGATTTACTTTCTGGCCCATTGTTTTCCCTCCTTACTCTTTCTCTTTCAGAACAACGGTCATGTGGCTGGTGCGCTTCAGGATGCGGTAGCCGCGGCCCTGTGCACGAGGCATCATGCGCTTCAGCGTCGGGCCGGGGCAAACGTAGCACTCGGCGACGTAGAGGTTGTTCTTGTCCATATTGAAGTTGTTTTCCGCATTAGCGGCTGCAGACTTCACCAGCTTCAGAAGGGGCTCACAAGCTGCCTTCGGGGTGTACTGCAGGATTGCCAGCGCTTCGTCCAGGGGCTTGTTACGGATCAGGTCCATAACGATAGACACCTTACGAGGACTAATGCGGGCATAACGAAGAATTGCCCGAGCTTCCATGTTGTGTTCCTCCCTCTATTACTTAGAATTACCAGTGTGGCCCTTGAAGGTACGGGTGGGAACGAACTCACCCAGCTTGTGGCCAACCATGTCCTCAGTCACATACACAGGCACATGCTTGCGGCCGTCGTGGACGGCAAAGGTGTGACCAACGAATTCGGGGAAGATCGTGGAGGCGCGGCTCCAGGTCTTGATGACCTGCTTCTTGCCGGAAGCGTTCATCGCTTCAACGTGCTTCATAAGAGCAGCCTGGACGAAAGGTCCTTTTTTAATGCTTCTACCCATTGTCTTAAACTCCTCTCTTACTTACCTGCACGCTTCACGATCAGCTTATCGGAGCGCTTATGATGCTTGCGAGTCTTGAGACCCAGAGCGGGCTTGCCCCAGGGAGTCATAGGACCGGAGTGACCAACAGGTGCGCGGCCCTCGCCACCACCGTGGGGATGGTCGCAGGGGTTCATAACGGTACCACGGCTGCCGGGACGCACGCCCATGTGGCGCTTGCGGCCTGCCTTGCCCAGGTTGACGTTCTCGTGGTCGATGTTGGAAACCTGACCGATGACTGCGGTGCAGTTCACGGGCACGTTGCGCATCTCACCGGAGGGCAGACGAACCAGAGCGTAGCCATTCTCCTTAGCCATCAGCTGAGCCATGTTGCCAGCGGAACGAACCAGCTGAGCGCCGCGGCCGGGATACAGCTCGATGTTGTGGATGATGGTACCGACGGGGATGTTCTCGAAGGGCAGGCAGTTGCCGGGCTTGATATCAGCGGAGGCGGAAGAGATGATCTTGTCGCCAGCCTTCAGGCCGACAGGAGCGATGATGTAGCGCTTCTCGCCGTCCTCGTACTGGACGAGAGCGATGAACGCGCTGCGGTTGGGGTCATACTCCAGACGCAGCACGGTGGCGGAACCCATCTTGTCGCGCTTGAAGTCGATGATGCGGTACTTCTGCTTGTTGCCGCCACCGTGATGACGGACGGTGATGCGGCCGTAGCTGTTGCGGCCGGCATTCTTCTTAAGGACCTCAGTCAGGGACTTCTCGGGCTTTGCGTGCTTATCAACACCGTCAAAGCCGGAAACGGTCATCTGTCTGCGGGCCGGAGTGGTAGGTCTGTAAGTTTTAATAGACATTCTGTGATCCTCCCCTTATGCCATGTTCTCGAACAGCTCAATGTTCTTGGAGTCTTCGCTGAGCTTTACGATGGCTTTCTTCCAAGAGGCGGTCTTGCCCATGGGGTACGAGCCGGTGCGCTTTGCCTTGCCGCTCACGTTGAGGGTGTTGACTCTGATGACGGTAACGCCGAAGATCTCTTCGATAGCCTTCTTGATCTCGATCTTGCTTGCGTCCTTAGCGACTTCAAAAGCGTACTTTTTGATGTCCAGGTCTTCCATGGACTGCTCGGTGATGATGGGGCGAATGATGATATCATAAGCGGTTTTCATCAGGCGTACACCTCCTCGATCTTAGCAAGCGCGGCCTTGGAGACGACGAGCTTGCGGTTGTTGAGTATCATATAGGGGCTGAGAATGGTTGCGATGGTGGTGGAAACGCCTGCGATGTTGCGTGCAGACTTAACTACCTTCTCGTCAACGTTCTCGGTGACAACGAGGGTCTTGCCTTCTGCCTTGACTGCGTCGAGGAACTTCTTGAAGGTCTGAGTCTTGATCTCTTCGACCTTGATGTCGTCGATGACGATTATTGCATCGTCAGCGGCAAGTGCGCTCAGTGCGCTCTTGAGTGCGAGGCGCTTGACCTTCTTGTTGAGGGTGTAGCTGT
>OHTZ01001593.1_pt1 | contig 10531 bp, 8 predicted proteins | sample 1579011 | NCBI WGS metagenome assembly OHTZ01 (sample SAMEA3879603, study PRJEB24766) | human gut metagenome | biome: human-associated habitat; feature: feces | place: USA | collected 1985/1987
TCGTGTTGTATTCAGCAATCTGCAAGACAAGCAAGTTGTAACGGAACTGTTCAAGGAAATCTCTGTGAAGATTGCTGACCGTCCGGGTGGTTATACTCGTATCATCAAGACAGGGCACCGTCTAGGTGACAACGCTGAAATGTGCTTTATTGAACTCGTTGATTACAACGAAAACATGGCTAAGGAAAAGGTTGCTAAGAAAGCTACTCGTACCCGCCGTTCTAAGAAAGCTACTACTGAAGCTGCTGCTCCGGCAGAAGCTCCGGTTGCTGAAGCACCGGCAGTTGAAGAGGCAAAAGCGGAAGAAGCTAAAGCTGAATAAATCGACTATTCTTTTCAATATAAAAGCCGTCTCTTGTGAAAGGGGCGGCTTTTTTACTTTGCATTCGGATATTTTGGGAGGAAAGAAGATATATCTTTCCTAAACATTCATTAAAAGGTTCTACTATTAAACAATTAAATGAAACAAACTGTTATCTTTGCAGATAGATATGGCAAAGTTTCTGAAGGTGATATTATTCCTGGTCCTTGCTACTGCCTTTTGTGGAAGTGTGAGTGATGCATTTACCGTACAGACGGTAGATGAAATGGTTATTGCCGCTCAAGTTAGTTTAGGAGAAGAGGGGGATACACAGAGAAATGATGTTCGGCAAGGAAGTTATATTCCGGCTCCGAAATTGCCATATTTGTCAGATGCAGAACTTGCAGGTTCCGCTGGAACTACTCAGTTGCTCACCTTTTCACGTGCGCAACGTTCGTATACAACAGAATATATCCTTTCGTTAAAAGACATGATAGAGCGGCTGGCTCATCGTGACGATGTACTGTCATTGCATCGCTCGAAGTTATTTGATACCAGCACTTCTTATCGCTGCCACCCTGCGTGTGAATATTATGTATTTATGCTCAGGCGAATTATCATTTAGACGTTTGAATGAATTCAGATTTATTTGCCTTATGTGGTCATAGACTGTACGAGGTGATTATTGGTATGTTTTATCAGTTAAACTTTTATTCATTTTAAACGATTTAAATTATGGCAACTCAAGCAATTGACGCAACTATTTTTGCGTCTACACACCCCGATATCGCAAAACGCACAAGTGTCTCCGGACTAATTTTTTCAGTGGCAATGCTGCTGTTAGGTATCCTTATATTTGCATCAACTTTTGAAGTAACTGACCGCTCATCTACGCTTAGTATGTTGTTGATGGTGTTAGGTACGGCATTTTTCCTCTTAGGAATATTCCGTTTGTTCTGGAAATCTAAAGAAGTGGTATATATTCCGACAGGAAGTATTACTAAGGAACGCAGTGTGTTCTTCGATTTGAAACACATGGGTAAGTTGAAAGAGATGATTGAAAAAGGCCAGCTTTCTATTGAAGAAGGTGTAAAGAGTGAAGGAAGCGGTAATGTACGTTTGGATGTTATACTTTCTCAAGATAATAAATTTGCAGCCGTTCAGCTGTTCCAGTTTGTGCCTTATACATACACTCCGGTAACCTCTGTACATTATTATACAGGGAATGATGCAGCAACCATATCGGCTTTCTTGGCGAAGTGTAAAGTGAACTAACCCTCAGGGTTTCTGGACTTAACTTTGAAGTTATGGGGATTAGTCGGTAACGGCTATCCCCATTTTTTTCATCAGGAAACAGGCATTCATATTCTGAGCTACTCCTTCGCGCAGACGATAAGAAAAGGTCAGTTCATTACCTGTGATGTCGGCTTCGAATCGGTAATTATGGATGTCATCAGGATAAATGTCGGCAAGCGTGCCGAGCATCAGGTCGTGAGTAGCGATGATACCATTTGCCTGTAAAGTCATGAATTGTTTGATAAGGGCGAGCGAGCCTTTCTGCTTATCCATGGAGTTGGTTCCTTTTAGAATCTCATCAAGGATGATGAAGAACTCTTCACCGGCTTGCAGTTTGTCGATGATAAGTTTCAGACGTTTCAGTTCTGCAAAGAAATAGGATTCGTTATCATTCAGGGAGTCGCTGGTGCGCAGACTGGTAATGAGTTGAGCAGGATACAGTTCCATACTCCGGGCGCAAACGGGGGTGCCGATGCAAGCCAGCAAATAGTTGATGCCTACCGTACGAAGATACGTACTTTTGCCTGCCATATTTGCTCCGGTGATAATAATGAAGAAAGGACGTTTTTCTATATCAATGTCATTACGTACACATTTGTCGCGGTTCATCAGTGGATGTCCCATAGATGCGGCGCGGAGACTGAAAGACCGGGTGGTAATAATAGGGTAGGAGTAATCCGGATGATTATAGGCGAATGTGGCCAATGAACAAAGAACATCCATGTGAGCGATAGCTGTCAGCCAGCGTGGCAGTTCAGAAGCATATTGCTCTTTCCATCCTTCAATCTGTATGATTTTGCGGATTTCCCAGAAGAATAATCCGTTGAGGGTGGCATATATGTAGGCGTTGTTTCGCTGATCGAGTTCGTTCATAAGCTTACTTAGACGCTGGATGGAGTGAGAAGCCGTTTGTTTTTCATCACCGATCCACTCTCTCACTTCCTTCAATATCGGACTTTTCATGGGTTGGTTCTCAATAAGTCGGAGCAGATTGGCATACGTTGCTAATATCTGTAGCTTCTTTCCGTAGACAGCTTGCATTTTAGTGATTTTACTAGTGAAACAAAAGCTGGCAAACACAAAGCATAACCATAGAATACCGAAAACAGTGAGCGGAATAATGCCTGCAATAGCCAATGCTATACATAAGATATTTATTCCACCCGCCAATAGCGGTAGCATGCGAAAGAAAACATTTTTCCGGAAGACACTGGGACTCTTAGCCCATGCCTTTAATTCATCTTCATCAGCAGCTTTTCCTTTATAGAGCAGTCCCAGAATACGGAATTCTTGTCGAAAGTTCAATTCCGATGTCAGTTCGCGAATGGCTTCCTGTCGGGATTCTATCTCTTTCTTATTTACCAGATGCGTGCCCAGCCAATTGGCTAACAAGCTTTTTCCAAGTTGCGTACAGGTACGGTTTATATACTGAAAAAGAGAATGTGGACCAAACACATCCAGGTCATAACTGTACAGGTGTGCCGGATCGATAAATTCTGCTCCGTCTTCAAAAGAGGATGTGTCATAGTTCAGCGCCGAAAGTTCTTGCTCATTGATTGCAATCTTTTTTTCCAGATAATCTTTCCGGTGAAACAGCCGGTTGTGATACTTTATCAATAGGATAAAAGGCAGAAGTGTAACGGCAATGATCCCCGTTAATACTATCCAGCCTGATGACCAGAAATATATAATTCCCGCAATTCCTGCAACAAATAACAATAATCGCAGTGAGCCTATGCGGTAAATCTTGTTTTGTACTTTATTTAATTCCGAACGTCCTTCTTCAGCGATGCGCTGATAAGTGGCGGTTATTTCATTGATTGTGTTCATTCTATTGTTTCTTTGCCGCAAAGGTAAAATAAGCCTGCTTTATAACCAAATGCTTCATCTGCTTTCTCTTGCTCTAATGAAGAACTTAGCATCCATATTTATGTTTCCTTTAAGAGAAGCGTTTGTTTCTCAGTGTGAAACTGTCTGTTTCTCGGTGTGAAACTGCTTGTTTCAAAGCATGAAACTGCTTGTTTCAAGGCATGAAACTTGCAGTTCCAAGTGATGAAACTATTCTTATCCATCAAGGTAGTAAGTTTTCGCCTTAGATATCCCTTTGATGAGTATTGCTTATTTTTCCAGTTACTCGCAGCTTTGAAGCGTATTATGCAGTATAGAGATAAGCCCAAGTATAAATATGCATGAACATAAATCTGCCGAAATTGCATTTTTCTTTTCAATAATTTGCTCTTCTTGGATAAATAATGTAACTTTCGCTCAGATAAAACTGTTTTAGAAAGAAAAGCTTGGGGTATGAAAAGGTGGTGGTTATTAGGCATATTCGGATTATTGGTTGCTTTGCATGGGAGCGCCCAGCAAGTGATATATGCCAATTTGAAGGAATTGGTGGAAGATCGTGGCGACACACTCTCCACATTGAAGATAGAGAAGCGCTCCAAGAATCAGATTTTACTGATGGGAGGTGCTGACTATCGCGTCTCGGTAGATGACAATCCCGGTCTCTGCCGATATTTGAAATCCCGTTGTTATGCGGTGAGGGCTGACTCGGCGTTATACGTTAACTGTAAGAAAGTGCGTTATAAACGTTTCCGTTTCGGCGGTTGGTATGCCCCTGCCATTTGGATACAGGGGAAAATTTATTTCTACGCACAGCCTGTAGGTTCTGTGGCGGCAAGTACCACACAACCTGCCGACGCTACAAAGCTGGGGGGAGATGTCGGTACGGCCATTGCTGCTTCGGGGCTGGTCAATGCGCGGGTTTATTATGAACTGAATCCGGAAACGGGTAAAGTAGAGTTCGTAGGAAAAGACAAAATGCTACAGCTACTAAAAAATGAGCCGGAACTTCTGAACGCCTTCTTACAGGAAAGCAGTGAAAGTGCGGAAGTTACAGGTAAATACTTACTACGCCTAAAATGACTAAATGATAAATAAATCCCGGTATTACTTGTTGATATCGGGATTTATTTCTATATTGCGGCAGCTTACAGAAGTAAACTGATGACATTTTGTAACCTTTCATCCTGCATGTTATGGAAATAACCTTAAGTAACACATTGCCCCCTTATCCCACTTTTGTAGAGGGTATCCGGAGGGCTCCTGACCGTGGCTTCACACTTTCGCCCGCACAAACTGCCACGGCGTTAAAGAACGCATTGCGTTATATCCCCAAAGAATTACACGAGACCCTCGCACCGGAGTTTATGGAAGAACTTCGTACCCGCGGGCGTATCTATGGCTACCGATATCGTCCGCAAGGTGATCTCAAAGCGAAACCTATCGATGCTTACAAAGGAAATTGCATTGAAGGCAAGGCTTTCCAGGTGATGATTGACAATAATCTCTGCTTCGACATTGCCCTCTATCCTTATGAACTCGTCACTTATGGCGAAACGGGACAGGTCTGTCAAAACTGGATGCAGTATCGTCTCATTAAACAGTATCTTGAAGTGCTGACTCAAGATCAGACACTCGTTATTGAAAGTGGACATCCACTGGGATTATTCCGTTCTAAGCCCGATGCACCACGCGTGATTATTACGAATGCCATGATGGTAGGTCTTTACGATAATCAGAAGGATTGGCACGTGGCCATGCAAATGGGAGTTGCCAACTACGGTCAGATGACTGCCGGAGGCTGGATGTACATTGGTCCTCAGGGTATTGTGCATGGTACCTTTAATACTCTGCTGAATGCCGGACGTATGAAGCTCGGTATTCCTCAGAATGGTGATTTGCGCGGACACCTGTTTATATCTTCCGGTTTGGGCGGCATGAGCGGTGCCCAGCCTAAGGCCGCCGAGATGTCGGGTGCAGCTTCCATTATAGCCGAGGTAGATATGTCACGTATTGAAACCCGGCATCGGCAAGGTTGGGTAGGGCATGTCACGGATTCTATTCCCGAAGCATTTTCGCTGGCGCATGAGGCGATGGACGGCAAGAAACCGATATCCATTGCTTATCATGGGAATATCGTTGACTTGCTGGAATATGCTGTAAACCAAAATATACATATAGACCTGCTTTCTGACCAAACTTCCTGCCATGCCGTTTACGAAGGCGGATACTGTCCGGCGGGAATTACTTTCGCCGAACGTACAAGTCTGTTGCATGAAGACCCGCAGAAATTCTGTGGACTGGTGAATGAATCGTTGGTGCGCCATTTCCGGGCTATAAAAGCCCTTGTAGAGCAGGGTACCTATTTCTTCGATTATGGAAACTCCTTTATGAAAGCCGTTTATGATGCCGGAGTTCGTGAAATTGCCAAAGAAGAAGATGATAAGAATGGATTTATATTCCCCAGTTATGTAGAAGATATCATGGGGCCGGAACTTTTTGATTACGGTTACGGACCTTTCCGCTGGGTATGTCTCAGTGGTAAACATGAAGATTTGATAAAGACCGATCATGCAGCGATGGAATGTATTGACCCGAACCGTCGCGGTCAGGATCTGGATAACTACAATTGGATACGTGACGCGGAAAAGAATAATCTTGTGGTAGGTACTCAGGCACGTATTCTTTATCAGGATGCGGCAGGACGTATGAAGATAGCGTTGAAGTTCAACGAAATGGTACGCAATGGTGAAGTAGGGCCTATTATGTTGGGACGCGATCATCACGATGTGAGCGGTACGGACTCTCCTTTCCGTGAAACTTCTAATATAAAAGATGGAAGCAATGTCATGGCGGATATGGCCGTGCAATGCTTTGCCGGAAACTGTGCCCGGGGAATGAGCCTCGTAGCACTGCACAATGGTGGTGGTGTGGGTATTGGAAAAGCCATAAATGGCGGCTTCGGTATGGTATGCGATGGTAGTGAGCGGGTGGATGAAATACTTCGTTCAGCTATGTTGTGGGACGTGATGGGCGGTGTGGCCCGGCGTTCATGGGCACGCAATGGGCATGCTATGGAGACGAGTGAAGAGTTTAACCGGACACATGCTGATGGTTATCATATTACGATGCCATACGTGGCTGATGACGAATTAGTAAATAAATACATATCATAAAAAGAGAATCATGAATAAAATCATCGAATGTGTCCCCAACTTCAGCGAGGGACGTGACTTGCAGAAAATAGATCAAATCATATCCCCTTTCCGTGGTAAACAAGGTGTAAAACTCTTGGATTACAGTAACGACGAAGACCACAACCGCCTGGTAGTAACCGTGGTAGGAGAACCGGAACCCCTTCGTGATGCCGTTCTCGAAGCTATCGGCATTGCTGTAAAGCTTATTGACCTTAACCACCACACCGGGCAACATCCCCGTATGGGTGCCGTAGATGTAGTTCCTTTCATTCCCATCAAGAATGTGACGATGGAAGAAGCTATCGCCCTTTCCAAAGAAGTAGGTGCGGAGGTAGGCAAACGCTATAATCTTCCTGTCTTTCTCTATGAGAAATCCGCATCAGCTCCGCATCGCGAAAATCTTGCTGCCGTGCGTAAAGGTGAGTTCGAAGGTATGGCAGAAAAGATAAAGCTACCCGAATGGCAGCCCGACTTTGGTCCTGCCGAACGCCATGCCACTGCCGGAACCGTTGCTATCGGTGCCCGCATGCCGTTGGTAGCCTACAATATCAATCTGAATACACCTAATCTGGATATCGCACATGATATTGCCAAGAAGATTCGTTTCATTGGCGGTGGCCTGCGTTATTGCAAAGCAATGGGAGTAGAGTTGAAAGACCGGGGCATTACTCAGGTTTCCATCAATATGACAGACTATACCCGTACCGCCCTTTACCGCGCTTTTGAACTGACCCGTGTAGAAGCACGTCGCTATGGGGTCAGCATTGTGGGAAGTGAGATTATCGGCCTTGTTCCGATGGAGGCGCTCATTGATACAGCTTCTTATTATCTTGGTTTAGAGAATTTCTCTATGCAACAAGTGCTTGAGGCGAGGATTATGGAAGAATAATAGAATGATAAAAGAACGCAAATTACGCAAATTACACAAATAAAGTTTTTAAATATGACCGAGAACCTGATAATTTTCAATGCCCGCGTTGTAACCCCCATCGGCTTTTCCGCCCGTTGTGGCAAAGAGATGGGGGATCTATGCATCATTGATAATGCTACAATAGAAGTAACCGACGGTATCATTTCCTATGTCGGCCCTTCCCGGGGCGAGATGCGTGACGGATATTATCAACGCTACTGGCACTACAATGCTCGTGGCAAATGCCTGTTACCCGGCTTCGTCGATTCGCATACCCACTTTGTATTTGGTGGCGAACGTGCCGAAGAGTTCTCCTGGCGATTGAAAGGAGAAAGCTATATGTCTATCATGGAGCGTGGTGGTGGCATTGTAAGCACTGTAAAGGCCACCCGCGAATGTAGTTTTATTCAACTCCGCTCCAAAGCCGAAGTTTTTTTGAGGCAAATGAGTAATATGGGGGTTACTACCGTAGAAGGCAAGAGCGGCTACGGACTGGATAAGGAAACGGAGCTTCTGCAACTCAAAGTCATGCGTAGCCTGAATAATGACGAACATAAGCGGGTAGATATTGTATCCACTTTTCTGGGTGCGCATGCCGTACCCGAGGAATATAAGGGACGTACGGATGAATACCTTGATTTCATTATCAGTGATGTCCTGCCTTGTGTTGCCAAAAACGAACTGGCCGAGTTTTGTGATGTCTTCTGCGAACAAGGTGTTTTCTCTGTCGAACAATCTCGCCGTCTGCTGCAAGCAGCCAAGGAATATGGTTTGGGCTTGAAACTCCATGCCGATGAAATCGTTCCGCTGGGGGGGGCCGAACTGGCTGCCGAGCTTTCTGCTGTTTCTGCAGATCATCTGTTGCATGCATCCGATACAGGTATCCGCGCTATGCGGGATGCCGGAACCGTTGCAACTTTACTTCCTCTTACAGCTTTTGCCCTGAAAGAACCTTATGCACGCGGTCGCGAAATGATTGATTCCGGTTGTGCCGTAGCCCTTGCCACAGATCTCAATCCGGGCAGTTGTTTCTCCGGTTCCATTCCGTTGACTTTTGCCCTGGCATGTATCTATATGCATCTTACTATTGAAGAAGCTATCACCGCCCTCACCCTGAACGGGGCTGCTGCCTTGAACCGGGCGGATAGTATCGGCAGCATCGAAGTAGGCAAGAAGGGGGATTTTGTAGTGCTGAATTCTGATAATTACCATTTCCTGCCTTATTATGTCGGTATGAATTGTGTAAATACCACCATCAAAGAAGGAGTGATTTATCCTGTATTGTAAAAACCTTTAAAGAAAAATACCATGTTAGTTGATTTAACAGTAAAAGAATTTTTGAATAAAGTGGCGGGCAGTGATCCCGTTCCCGGTGGCGGGAGCATAGCTTCGGCACTTGCCGCTATGGTTGCTAATCTCACCATCGGCAAGAAGAATTACGAAGAACACGAGGAACTTATGAACCATATTGCTTCTCTCGCACTGAGAGAGAAAGACGTATTCATAGCTGATATAGATCGTGACTCGGAAGCCTATGATGCCGTATTTGCCTGCTTTAAAATGCCTAAGGCTACCGATGAAGAAAAAGCTGCCCGCAGTGCTGCCATTCAGGAAGCTACTAAGTATGCCGCTCTTGTCCCCATGCAAGTAGCACGTAATGCCTACGAGCTGATGTCGGTAATTGCCGACGTTGCCCGTTTGGGAAACCGTAATGCAGTGACTGATGCTTGTGTGGCCATGATGTCCGCCCGTACAGCTGTACTGGGTGCCTTGCTGAATGTTCGCATCAACCTGGGTTCCATCAAAGATAAAACCTTTGCAGATGAACTTCAAAGAGAAGCCGATGTGCTGGAACGCTTGGCTTGTGAGCGCGAAAAAGAAGTATTGGATGTTGTTAACCAAGAATTACGAGTATGAAAAATGTCTATCATGTAGGGTCCGGTGAACTCACATTCGACATCATCGAACGAATTATCAACGAGAATCTGAAACTGGAACTGGCCCCCGAAGCCAAAGAACGGATACAGAAATGTCGCGACTACCTCGATCATAAGATAGCCGAGTCCGAAGAACCTTTGTACGGTATCACCACAGGCTTCGGTTCCCTGTGTAGCAAAAATATATCCCCCGATGAACTGGGCACCTTGCAGGAAAACCTGATAAAGAGTCATGCTTGCAGCGTCGGTGAAGAAATACGTCCCGTCATCGTCAAACTAATGATGTTGCTGAAAGCCCATGCCCTTTCTCTGGGGCATAGCGGTGTGCAAGTTATTACCGTACAGCGTATCCTCGATTTCTTCAACAACGATGTGATGCCCATTGTCTACGACCGCGGTTCGCTCGGTGCATCCGGTGATCTGGCTCCTCTTGCCAATCTCTTCCTGCCGCTTATCGGTGTGGGCGATGTTTATTATAAAGGTAAGAAGCGCGAAGCTATTAGTGTCCTCGATGAGTTCGGCTGGGAACCGGTGAAACTTATGAGTAAAGAGGGGCTTGCCCTGCTCAACGGTACGCAGTTTATGAGTGCCAATGGTGTGTTTGCCATTCTGAAAGCTTTTCGACTCTCCAAGAAAGCCGATCTTATTGCCGCTCTTTCCCTCGAAGCTTTCGATGGGCGTATTGATCCTTTTATGGATTGTATCCAGCAAATTCGTCCGCACCGGGGACAAATCGAGACAGGCGATAATTTCCGTAAACTCCTGGAAGGCAGTGAAATCATTACTCAATACAAAGCCCATGTGCAAGATCCGTACTCTTTCCGCTGCATCCCCCAAGTGCATGGTGCAACGAAAGATGCCATTCGTTATGTCTCTTCTGTCTTGCTGACCGAAATTAATTCTGTAACGGATAATCCTACTATCTTTCCCGATGAAGACCGTATCATCTCCGGCGGAAATTTCCACGGTCAGCCACTTGCCATTTCTTATGACTTCCTCGGCATCGCCCTTGCCGAATTAGGTAACATTTCCGAGCGGCGTGTGG
>OHTZ01001599.1_pt1 | contig 10499 bp, 11 predicted proteins | sample 1579011 | NCBI WGS metagenome assembly OHTZ01 (sample SAMEA3879603, study PRJEB24766) | human gut metagenome | biome: human-associated habitat; feature: feces | place: USA | collected 1985/1987
CAACTGGCACATTTGATTTATAGCAGTATAGGAAATATATACCTATATAATTCGCTGAATGAATATGCATTGCAAATGTTTAAACAGTCATTGCACTATGCGAAGCTATCCGAAAATAAGAATTATATATGTTCTGCATATTATGATTTGGGAAAAGTATATTCCGTATTATTTGATTTTGATAATAGCATCAAATATTATAAAGAAGCTATACAAATGGCAGAAACTCTACATAATAATGGTATATTAATAGATGGAATGAACGAATTAGCAGGAGTATATACCGAAACAAAAGATTATCAACCTGCCCTATCCTATGCCCAAAAAGCTTTAATACTTAAAGAAACAAGCGAATTACCCCTAAAAAAAGGGCTAGAACAAAGTTACTTGGTAATTGGTGACATATATAGACGCATTAATAAAACAGATTCTGCCTATTATTATCTGAATAAAACATTATCCTCCAATCGCATGGAAACGATTTGTGCAACTTATAAAATTTTATATAATCTAAGCAAAGAGAAAAAAGACTATGAAAAAATGAGCCTATATTGCGATAGTATGGTAGTTTATCAAGATTCTGTCTGGAAATTGCATAAAAATAAAGAGCTTATGGATATGCAGGAAAAGTATAACCAGCAAAAACTATTGAATGAAAAGAACCAGCTAAAAATAGAAAATAATACTATCATCCGTAATGTACTAATCATATTGGTAGTGGTATTCTGCCTGATAGCTATCCTTATCTATATATACCAGCGAAAATTAATCCGTAAAGAGCATATCATACAAAGAAATGAAGAAGAAATACAGCTGAATACCTTAAAAAGACAAGAGAATGAGAGAATAATCAGTCGTAACCAAAGCCGCATGAAGGAGCTGGCAGAACAAATGGAGGCGAATAAAGATGCGCAGGAACAGTTGGAGGAGCAAAAGAATGTACTATCTGAAATAAAATGCCAAAATGAAGCCCTGCAACAAGAGAATAAAATGTTGCAGCAACATATTGATAAATATTCTTCTTCGCTGAATGAAAAGTCCAAAGAACTTGAAAGATTGGGACTTTTAGGAGAAGAAAACCAACGATTGCATGATCGTGAAAGATTCCTGTGCAACCAACTGATAAAAAAGACAGATATTCTTTACCGGCTAAAGACAAAGCCCCAATACATGAAAGACGAGCAATGGGAAGAGGTAAAGGAAACTATGAATCTATTATTCGATAATTATATAGTAAGGCTTTCCACTCTTGTACCTTCATTGACAGAAAGCGATTTGCAGATATGCTGCTTCATCAAGTTGGGAATAGCCAATCCGGGAATAGCTGATTTGCTGGGGATAGAATCGGCTTCGGTATCTAAAAGAAAATTAAGATTGAAAGAACGTATCACTCAAAAGATAGGAGCATTCGGCAAAGGACAGACACTGGATCTGTGGCTATGGGAGTTCTAGGGAAGCAACTGTCCACATTCCGCATTCGCACAAAGAGGTAATATTCTAATTATTAGCATATTATCTCTTTTTTAATTGTCCATATAACGTACATATCCGGTCTATCTGTTTTTCATTCTAAATCCATAACTTTACAGCATAACAATCAATCAATAATATTATTATGAAAACAACTAAAGAATTAAAGATTTGGAGTTTGCGTATGGTATTATTCACCATATTGCTTAGTGGTTTATCGGTGCAGAAAGTGTATTCTTTTTGCAATAGTACAGAAATTATTATAAATGGGAAGTGGTATAGCAATCAAGAAAAAGTTAATACACGAAGCCTGCCATCTATTCCCATCACAGCCTACACCGATGGCCAGAACATCTACATTGAAAACACATCTCCGGACTGTGACATACAAATTACCATCACCGGTAATCAAACAGGAGAAGTGATGTATGAACAGTTAGTGCCCCAAGCACAAACAAGCTATATTATCATTTCCATAGCCAGTTTCCCATCCGGAGAATATACATTAGAACTAACTAGTGAAGATGGGAAATACTTGGTTGGAGCTTTTAAAAGATAACCCTAATTATTCATCCTAAAAAACTACAAAGACCATGAAACGAGTAGACCTTAAGAAAATCCTCTATATGGATTTTCTTATCCGGCACAAGTGCACAGGCACATCCAAGGAATTTGCAGCAAAGATGGATATGTCACGTTCCACTCTCTTTGAGTACATTGCCTATATGCGCGATGAACTGGAAGTGTGCATCCTTTTCGATAAATTCTTAGGAACATATTATTATGATGGCAAAAATCTATATACGTCATTAGGCTTTAAAGTAGTAGGATAATACGAATTGAAATGTGATGAGAAAAACGGGTCATGTTTGAATTTCTTTTTGATATAAAACCGGATGCAGGAAATGTATGTCCCACCACCCGACTGGCATACCTGATTAGTGAACGGGGAAACAAGGTCTATTATACCGATACCTCCGACTCCGTTTTCACTACCGGTTTGCTGCGGAAAGGAATAGGACGCATCATTTATCCACATGATTTCCGATGGTTTACGCCACATTTGGCATTGCTGGACTATCAACTGCAAGATAAGCAGCAAGTCTATAATGAATATGACATAAACTATCTGTTTATAGCCATAAACAAAACCGACAGAAAGATAGACCTAATGCCGGAAATGCCCGTCGTCACCCTGCCGCCTATTCCTTATAAATTGCTGCCGCAAGGTGCAAAAGACGATGATTTCATCGACAAACTGACGGAAATAAAAGAAGACCGTTCACGCACTGTTATTATAGGCTTGCTGGAAGACGAGGAAGAAGAAAGAAAAGTGAACACCCCCGCCTGCCCCGCCTGCAAGCCCTGTTGCCCTTGTGCGACATGGCGCTTATCACCGGAGGAATAACCCACTGGACGGAATGCACCTTTGCCCATGTGCCCATGGCAGAGTTCACGCCACAGGAAATAAAAAAAATTACCCCCGTGAAACTGGACAGGCAGATCATCGATCTACTGGCAAACCGGGAATACATCATAGAACGGCAAAAACACCTGTGCGCCTTCTTTGAGAGCGAAAGTGAAAGGATGAACGAAATAGCCGACTGGCTGATAAACAGAGTAAAACAAAAAAGACAATTATGAGCAAATTTCCATTCTACAAACAGTTGGACGGCATGGACTGCGGCCCCTCCTGCCTGAGAATGATAGCCAAATATTATGGAAAGACATTCTCCGTACAGCAGTTACGCGAGCAATCATACATACAGCGCACGGGAGTTAACTTGCTAGGTATCAGTGAAGCGGCAGCCAGCATAGGGCTGCGCGCCACCGGTATACGCACTTCAATGGAAAAACTGAAACAACAGTCAAAACTGCCATGCATCATCCACTGGAACCAGGAACATTTCGTGGTCCTCTATAAAATAGAAAAGAAAAGGGGCAAAACTTGGTTCTACATTGCCGACCCTGCCTACGGATTGCTGAAATATGAGGAACAGGAGTTGAAAAAATGCTGGATCAGTACCACACAAGGCGGAATAGAAAAAGGAATTGCCCTCTTGCTGGATGTTACCCCGCAATTTTATGAAGCGGAACCCATAAAATATGAAAAGCTGTCATTGTGGTATCTGTTCCACTATGTCCGCCCATACAAAAAGGCTATGATGCAACTCGTTATCGGACTGCTGGCAGGCAGTTTGCTGCAACTGGTCTTTCCTTTTCTTACACAAACCATTGTAGACCAAGGCATAGGGCACAGGAATCTGAATTTTATACAGCTCATTTTGGCCGCACAACTCATGCTGGTATTCAGCCGCACACTTATTGAGGTGATCCGGCGCTGTATACTGCTCCACATCAGTACGCGTGTCAACGTGTCGCTCATCTCGGATTTCCTCTCCAAGCTGATGCGGCTGCCCATGAGGTTCTTTGACAGTAAACTGGCCGGTGACTTGATACGGCGTATCGAGGATCATAACCGGATAGAAAGTTTCCTTACTCAGTCTGTGCTCAACATACTGTTCTCCACCCTTACAGTAGTCATCTTCGGTATTGTGCTGGCTATTTACAGCTGGAAAATATTCCTGATTTTTATTCTGTTCAGTCTGGCATATATAGGCTGGGTGAAGTTGTTCATGCGAAAACGGGCAGACCTCAACCGAAAAAATTTCGAGCAGATGTCTGTCAATCAGAACAATCTGATGCAGCTTATCTACGGCATGCAGGATATAAAGTTGCTGGGCTGCGAGCAGCAGAAACGCTGGGAATGGGAAAATATACAAGCTTCTCTGTTCCGCATTAATATGAGTTCACTCAACTTGGGGCAGTGGCAACAGGTGGGGGCAGTACTTATCAACGAGGTGAAAAATGTATTGATTACCGTCCTTTCAGCCACCGCCGTACTGCATGGAAGTATCACGTTGGGCGTAATGCTCTCCATACAGTATATCATCGGACAGATGCAAGGCCCTGTTACTCAGTTTGTATCTTTCATGCAAGATACGCAGGACGCCCAACTGAGTCTGGAGCGTTTGGGCGAGATACATGGCAAGCCCGATGAGGAAACGGAAGGCATGGATCAGGAAACTGAAATATCCGGCAAAGACCCCATCCGGCTGAATAATGTCATCTTCACCTATGGTTCCGAAAAATCAAAACGAATCATCAAAGGGCTTTCACTGGATATACCCGCCGGAAAAACCACCGCCATCGTAGGCCTCAGCGGAAGCGGAAAAACAACACTGATTAAACTGATGCTGGGATTCTATCCTCCCACGGAAGGAACGGTTACCATAGGAAGGCAATCGCTACAGAAAATCAGTTTCAAAGAGTGGCGCAAGCATTGTGGCGTGGTGATGCAGGAAGGGTTTATCTTTGGAGATACCATAGCCAACAACATCGTTCCGGATGGAAACATGATAGACAAGAAAAGGCTGCTCTATGCCGTGGAAATGGCAAACATACGCGACTTTGTAGAATCATTGCCTCTGAAATACAATACGAAAATAGGCAATACGGGACAAGGACTGAGCCAGGGACAGAAACAACGCATCCTGATAGCACGCGCCATCTACCGTAATCCCGATTATCTGTTCTTCGACGAAGCTACCAATGCCCTCGATACGGACAATGAAAAAGTAATACAAGGTAATCTGGAGAAGTTCTTCAAGGACAAAACAGTAGTTATCGTAGCCCACCGCCTGAGCACCGTAAAAAATGCCGATCAAATAGTGGTGTTGAAAGAGGGGGAGATAACCGAAAAGGGAACGCACGATGAACTGATTACCCGACAGGGAGATTACTACAGACTGGTAAAGAATCAGTTGGAGCTGAGTGCTTAGGAAATCAGAAAATTGAGAATTAAAAATTGAGAAATAATAGCAAGAAGGTATGGAGGAAATCTACAAACCTGAAACTGAAGATGCCGGAAAGGTGGAGGTATATAGCCGGGAAAACAACGAAATGTTGGGCGATATGCCCCAATGGCTGATACATACGGGAAGCTATATCGTTTATGGTCTTATCGTGTTTCTGGTTGCCGGAACCGCCTTGTTTAAATATCCCGATACAATAAAGAAAGCCGTCACCATTGATGATATGGGTAGTGTGGAATGGATTACCGCCAATCAGGGAGGAATGATAGAACGTTTCTTCATAGAAAACCAATCGCAGGTAAAACGGAATGACACATTGGGCATACTGAAAAACACGGCCTCACTAGAGGATGTGCAGACATTCTGTAACGTACTTACCAACATAGAATGGTATTACAGAACCAATGACATCAACTATCTGCAAGATTATCCGTTCAATCTGATTATGGGGGAAATGGCTCCGGCATACGAGCAATTCACCCAAGCGGTACGTACCTGTGTCATGTATCAGGAATTCGACTTGTATCCGCAGAAAAAGAAGTTCCTGGATGATGAACTGAAAATACTGAATGAATCCAAACAGGCGAATGCTTTGGAAATACTCAAAGTAAAACGGGAAGAGTTCGAACTGGAGATAAACCATAAGATGGAAATGGGGAAAAACAGGAGGATGCTGGAACTGGCCTACGAGAATATGGTAAACAGCCTCAGGACCTGGGAGAATAAATACCTGATAAAAAGCCGACATGACGGCATAGTGGTATGGGGAAAAAGCTGGGGCATGAGCCACCGGGTGAATGAAGGGGACACCCTGTGCACCGTTATCTCTAAACAACAGGCAAATCCTTTGGGACATATCAGATTGTCACAGGATGAAGTGGCGGAAGTAGCAGTGGGAGACAAAGTAAATATAGAACTGAATAAATATCCTACTCACTCCTATGGAGTGCTGCCGGGAAAAATAGCATCCATTTCTTTTGTTCCGTACAATAAAAGCTATGCGGTGGAAGTCGCTTTTCCGGAAGGGCTGACAACCACAAACCATAAAGAAATAAAATATGAAATAGATCTGTCCGGCAAAGCTGAAATCATCACTTCGAGCCGAAGCATTCTGAGCAGGATTTTCGCACCTATATACGAACTTTTCAAGGAAAAATAAACCGATTCATAACCTTTATAAAAAACACATGATATGAAGAAAGAAGAAGAAAACGGCAAGAAACCGGAATACATCAACTATTCTGAAGAAGAACAATTATTGGACTTGAACGAACTGATGGACGTACAAGGTGGCATAGATGACAAGGAGTTATCCAAATGTGGCCTGGGATGCTATACAGGCGGATTCGTCGATCCTACAAAAACACAAGATGAAAATACCGGAAATGAATAAAGTATATGTGCTGAACCCTCATTATCATCTGAGACATGATATTCACAGGGTCGCATTATTCTCCAGTACGGGGACAGATACCGACTGCTCCCGGAACTGGCATACTTTTATTCACCCGCTGCAAGCTGTCATGCTGAGTTTTTTCACGTATGACAGACCTTTGCAGACAACTCTCCCTCTGCTGTGCGACTTCTTCTGCCGGAGCAAGGAGGAGATGATCAAATGGGTATCGGACTTCATTGATAATCCGACCCCCATTTATACCTCCTCCCAGCAGGGAGAAATTTATTTTCCCAAACGTATATTGATTGAAGCGGAAAAGGCAGGCAAAGCATTGCGTTTTGACCGGCTGCAAGCAAATTCTTTTGTCTGGAAAAAACTGGATCTTACTACAAGAAGGCTGTATTCCGGTCCGTTGCTCCTCACATTCATGCTGACCAACCAATGTGTCACGCATTGTAAGTATTGCTATGCAGATACATCAACGCAAATAAAATCCCCACTCACCACCCAACGCATGATGGAGCTGATCAAGGAAGCTTCAGACCTGCAAGTACAACAAGTAAATCTGATAGGTGGTGAAATATTCCTGCATAAAGACTGGAAAATCATATTAAAAGAATTGGTAAAACGGGGTATTGCCCCCGAATTCATATCGACCAAAATGCCTGTAACCCAAAAACTGTTGCAAGATGTACAGGAAACAGGGTATCAGGGAATTGTTCAAATTTCACTGGATGCCATTCATTCCGAAATACTGACCGCCTCACTGGGAGTAAACGGAAATTATGCCAAAGAGATGCTTCACGGCCTGCAATTACTGGATGACAGCGGACTGAATTATCAGATTTCATCTGTGCTGACCAACTACAATTGCCAGATGAATGTCTTGGCAGAATTACTGCATGAATTATCTCATCTGAAGCATATACGCGACTGGCGTATTATCCCCGCCAGTAATTCCATATACAAAGAGTATAATGTATTTTCGCATTTGAAACCTACTAAAGCGCAAATTACAAAGGTATTCAACCAAATACGCCCTCTTCTCACACAGGTTTCCTTTCCCGTGATTTTAGGGAAAGAAGTAACCGATAAAAACTATCAAGATACCTGGGGTGGAAGCCGGTGTTTCAAAGGAAGCGAATGCTCTGCATTGACCACTCATATGTTTATATTGCCTGATGGTAAAGTGACTGTATGCGAGCAACTTTACTGGCATCCACAATTTATCATAGGGAATGTAACCACACAAAGTCTGAAAGAAGTCTGGCATTCCCCTCAAGCCTTGCACCTTTGTTCCTTGTCACGTCAGGATATCAACAAAGAGAGTCCATGCAGGGAATGCCGTCTTTTTGAAGACTGTTTCAGTTATCAGAACCGTTGCTGGAGTGATATCATAAAAGCTTATGGAAAGGATTGTTGGGATTTTCCCGATCCGCGTTGCTGTTTTGCTCCTGCCATGAAAAATAAATTAAGTTATGACTGAAGACGAACTTGACAGAATAAAAAAATCATTTGTCCGTTCCAGTGACGAATGTCCCATGGAAGTGGCCTGTCTGCTCACTGTCATGAAATACTATGGCGGTCAACAAGATGCACGCACACTAGCCGAATGGTGTAAAGTAGATGGAAAATATACGTTGATGGGTATGAAACAGGCAGCTATACGTGCAGGAATGGAAGCGGAAATCTGCTTGCAAAACATGGAACAATTGTCCACCAGAAAATTTCCTGCCATACTTTTTGCCATCAATGATTTCGAAGTACCGGGATATGTGGTTTGTTATGGCATTCATGAAGGCCGCTTCATTATTTGGGAGCCGGGATTCGGCCCTATGCAATATTGGGAAAACCAAATGAAAACATTATGGATAAGAGGAATAACTCTTACTCTGTTTCCCACCCACGAATTTATGCAGAAAACGGATTTTCAACTAAAATGGTGGGAGTTGTATCCGTGGAGTAGGAAATGGAAAAGAAGACTGAACCGCTGGTATGAATATATCTGGCTAAATTATCCCTAGTTCAGGGAAATGGTAACACAGCTAAGACGGAAATGAATGGAGTAAGCCAAGTCCAATTATTCCATAGGGGCAGATTGAACCCCTTAGCCGTCAAACTAAGTTTTTTATTACATACGATTCTTTTGTTCTGTGGAGACCAAAGCCCCATAGTAGGTGATAAAACCAGCGAGGCAAAAATCTTATCATAGTCTGGTGCATTAATCATATTAATTAAAGCAATCGTAGGATCATCTTCTGAATAAGCTCCACTAAAAGAAATAATCGCATCTTTAACATATTGATATCCGGCTGATAAGTATACCCATTTATAAGTTGTTCCTAAAGTTATATTATGAGATAAAGAAGGTAATAAAAATGGATTACCACCCTCATATATATACCGATTAATATACATTACATTACTTCGCAACTGAGCATAATATGGACGAGAGTATAATAGTTGCGCATCTGAATATAGTTGTATTGTTCCCATATTTGAACTAGTGCAAGGTAGGAGAATAGTGGAATAGCCAACTGAAGAAATTGGTAATACTCCTTTTGTTTCATTTGATTTTATATTAAAAGCTCCGGTTTGATCACTGATAGTACCTTGTAAAAAAGTAAAATCAGGCAAAGAAAACAACACTATATTGGCAAACTCTAGCGGCTGTTTTTTTCATCCACTATTATTCCACTAATCATCTGTGCATGTATGCAAAGAGAAACCAGTAAGAGGCAGAAAGTTATATATAATTTTTTCATAACAATATCAATTATTTATCGGTTAAACCGGAACGCAAATGACACAAATCTAACCTCCGGCAGGTTTATATCCATGCTGTACTGTTATTAATTTGTATCATTTGTGTTCCAATTTTAATTTATAGAACGAAATAAATCCGCGTTCCATCCATTAACTCCCATTTATCATCCGGTGGTATGATGGCGGATAATCATTATGTATCATGCATCGCCGCATCTTACATATCTTTTACAAACAGACCTGTTAAAACCGGATGTGTCAAAACTAAACTATCCGCTATATCCTCCTTGGGATTGGGCTGAAAAATCCTTCAGATGTTACAGCCACTCCGCAAACCCTTTGCTGACGGGCGTTCCGGCTGAAGGATTCGGTCATTTAATTGTTTCAGCCCGCTTGCAGATGTTTCAGCCGGTAAAAGTAAGGTGTTATGAGATCTCGAAAACTGTCTTGAGAGTTTTTGAAAGCTGTCAAGACAGTTGCCGAAGACTCTCAAGACAGTTTCAAGACCTATCATTGTCCGGGTCGGACACGGAAAAAGACAGCTTTCCCGGCACAAAAAGAAGTAAGAGCTTGGAGAAAATGCCTGGTCGTTCTCCAGGAACATTCGATGGCAAGTGGGGAAGTGCCGGTCTTGCAGGCAGGTGAAAAAGATAAGTTCGTTTTTAAAAAAGGTCCTTTTCTTTTGCTAAAGACATCCTTATCTTTTTTTTAATGGAACTTATGTTTTTCGAAAAGAACAAGTTCTTTCAGCGCGTGGGCTGGTGTTCTGGCAGGAACGACTTCTACCGGAATAGTGAGGGCGTGAATCGGAACTTGTTGCAAGAATTTGCGAAACTTGTTGCAAGATCCGGCAGAACTTGTATCAGGATTCCGGACCCTCCGACAGGAAAAAACGCGGCTTTTTGAAACCGTACTTTTGTTTTTTGGAAGTGTACGTTCAAATTGCAGGAACGGACGCCTGTTTTTCAGGCTGAAACATCCGCAAGCGGGCT
>OHTZ01001610.1_pt1 | contig 10452 bp, 9 predicted proteins | sample 1579011 | NCBI WGS metagenome assembly OHTZ01 (sample SAMEA3879603, study PRJEB24766) | human gut metagenome | biome: human-associated habitat; feature: feces | place: USA | collected 1985/1987
AATGGTTTTATCCGCTGCAAATATATGCGTATGATGAGGGTGTTTCCTAAAAATACACTACTTCAAAACTTTCTCATTCATTGGTTTTAACTACATCAGAACTTTCTCTTGGATTAATTATTTTGTTGATAATTAAATGTTTATTATAATAATATGGCTACATCTAAAAAATAATTCTTTTATTTGTAGGTAAAATACCCTATCTTTGTTTTCAAAGAATAAAACGTTAACTGCTATGAAACGAAAAGACCTCCTGTTTTATATTCTTCTTCTTTTGATATCTATTCCTGTAAGTGCCGGATGGCAACGTCCGGTGACAAATTATACCCGACATACTTATAAAGCCGGCAATCAGAATTGGAGTATTCAGCAGCATGATAACGGTTGGATATATGTAGCTAACAACAAAGGCTTATTGGAATTTGACGGTGTGGAGTGGAATACATATCCGATTCATAATGCCAAAACACGTGCTGTGAAAGTGGGACATGACGGGCGGATTTATATCGGTGGAATGGAGCAATTTGGCTATTTTACTCCAAATCGTCTTGGTGGGTTGGAGTATACTTGCCTTTCTGACAGTTTATCTCCCAATGTGAATGTCGGAGTCATCTGGAATATCTTATTGGACGGAGAACGGGTGTATTTTCAATCGGACCGTCGTTTCTTTTATTGGGAAGAGGGCATTGTGAAGAAAATAGATTATTCTTCAGAGATTTACACTTCGTTTATCTTGCGTAACAAACTGTATATTACTTCTGCCGAAGGATTGCTAATGTTGAATGGAGCAGAGTTTATACCCGTTCTTGGTCCTTTGGGAATAGGAGCGACTGTCAAAGTCGGTGGATTGTTACCTCATCAGGACAGTTTGTTGATGGTAACCCGGGATAACGGATTATTTATTTACGATGGCACTGTTTTTAAGAAATATAATACTGTAGCCGAGGACTTTTGCCGTAAAAATAGAGTTTTCTGTGCTGCATTGCAAGATTCGTTGTTGGCGTTGGGCACTATCCAGGGTGGAGTTTGTCTTTTAAATCTGAAGACGAATGAGATGGAAATCATATCTACGGAAAATGGCTTGCAGAACAAAACTGTGTTGAGTATGCTGTTTGATAAGACTGGCAACCTATGGCTCGGGTTGGATAATGGGATTGACTGCATTCATTTGAAAGCAAGGCTTGCTTCACTTTATGGAGGTAAACCTGTGATTGGTTCGGGATATGCATCTTGTAGTTATCAGGGTAAGTACTATTTCGCAACGAATCAGGGGTTGTATCGCTCTACTCTCCCAGGGCAGTTAAACCAGAGAAATCCCATAGACTTCGTACCGGGTACAGGAGGTCAGATGTGGTCACTTCACCAATATGACGATAAGTTGTTCTGTTGTTCGGATAATGGTATCTTTATTATGGATGGAGATCATATGGAACATCTCAACAATCCCAAAGGAGTATGGGGAATTGTATCGGTGGATGACCGTAAGGATGTGTTGATTGCAGGCACTTATAGTGGACTGTATTTGCTCATGAAGAGAGGGATGAGTTGGAGGGTAGAAAGCTATATAGAGGGGTTTGCCCGTTCGTGCAAAGATATGTTGATGGAAGATTCGACTCATATATTGTGGGTTGGAAATAAAGAAAATGGGGTTTGCCGTTTGACTTTGGCAGATGATTTACGAAAGGTGGAAAAGATGAAAGACTATAATAGCATCATCTTTCCACGTGGATATGATGCTTGTTTGTTGCGGGTGAAAGATGAAGTTACTATAGCTTCACATTATGGTCTGTGGCAGTATAATCGGAGCCGTGATACGCTGGAAGCATGTATTTGGCTGGAACAGTTATTAGAAGGAAAGGCAGCATATACCTATATGAAGATAGATTCATTGCAAAATATCTGGTATGTAGCAGATGGCGCATTGAAAGTATTGCATTATGATGCCAATAAGCAGGAGTATCGCCGGGTAACTAATGAACAGTTCTTGAAAGGAGCATTGATAGAAAACTTTGAAGATGTAAATCTTTATAAGGCCAATAAGGTAGTGGCAGGAACAGAGGAAGGTTTTTCACTGATCACACTGGATAGCCTGCCGGTGCAACAAATGCCGTTGACATTGCAAATCAGGAAAGTCTACTTGACGGGATTGCGTGATTCGCTTATTTATGGTCGCAGTTATTTGTATGATACAGCACCGATAGTGATTCCTTATTCTCAAAATTCAATGCGAATAGAATATAGTGTAAACAACTTCAATAAGGCACACACAGTGCTATATTCTTATCAGTTAAGTACGGGTGGTGAGAAAGGAATCTGGAGTGAATACAGTGAGAATAATATGAAAGAGTTTACAGGACTGCATGAAGGAAAGTATGTATTCAGTGTGAAATTGCTTACCGACGGCAGCCAGGAACCTGTGGAAACTTCGTTTGTCTTTGAGATATTGCCGCCGTGGTATCGTACATGGTGGAGTTATCTGGTTTATTCGGTAGTGGTAGTATTGCTGTTTTATTATGTGTATTATCGTATCTCAGTAGGGCGTAAGCGCTTGTTAATGCAAAAAGAACTGGAACTCTATCGACAAGAACAAAAATTTCAAAAAGAAAGTGATCTGAAAGATCAGAAGATAGATTCACTGCAAGAAGAAAACCTACAGTCGGAATTGCGTCATAAATCGGAGGAACTGATTCGTACTACTTTGAATATCGTACGTAAGAATGAAATTCTATTGGATATAAAAAAGGAAGTGCTGGGCATTTCCCATTCTATCAGCGAAGAGAATCTGGTTTCTCTTCGTCGGAAAACACTTCGTCTGTTGGGACAGATTGATACGAACATTGAGCATGATGACGATTTACAGGCATTCCAAAGTACCTTTGATTCGGTACATCATGATTTCTTCAAAAAATTGGAAGAAGCATATCCGGAACTGAACAACAAGGAAAAGTTACTTTGTGCTTATATCAAAATGAATTTGCTTTCTAAAGAGATTGCTCCATTGTTGAATATTTCTTTGCGCGGGGTAGAAATAAGTCGTTATCGCTTGCGTAAGAAGCTGGGACTGGAAGAAGGAGCGAATCTTGCGGAATTTTTGCAGAAGTTCTCAAAATGACTTCTGCAACACAAGTAAGCTCTCAGGTCCCATGTTGAAAAGAAGATCGACGATACTCAGATTCGGCAGGAAGCCGAGACGTTCCTGGAAAACCTGATAATAAGGCCGGACTATGAAGTCCGGATCTTCTTCTTTGTAATTCTTTTTGGGATGGATACGCTCGCGGAAATCATCTTCATTGGGTGCAAAACTGCTCTGGAATGAAGTAGTACGTTCCATGTCCGGCTGTATATCTATCAGTGAACAGACCAGATGACACAGTTCTTCGTTGAAATCGACTAAAAACTCATATTTCTTCTCGTAGAAAGGTTGGAAATCATCTCTATAATATTCGAAAAAAGGAGTATGGTTATAAGCCGATGATAAAGCATTCCAGTGCAGATGACGCCAATTGCCGTGATCGGAAATGCGGATATCTTTTAGGGGACATTTCAGAGTATCGGGTTTGACGGTAGGGATGGAGAGAGCTAATTCGCCATCGGGTGCTGCAATGGTGCAACGGTTACGGTAGGTTTGCTTCACATAATGATCGTGCTGTTCGATAAAGATTTTATCGTATGCCACCAACTTGGCGTAATATTCTACGGGTGCCAGATAGGCGGAAGAGAGGTATATGGTTTTCATGAGATAATTGGTTCTTCGCAATTTGTAATTTATACTTCGTAATTAGTAATTCGTACTTCATTTATCTTACCGTTTTCCACATTCTTTTCCAACGATAACCATTGAACAATCCTGTTTCTGTCTTTTTGGAAAACCAGATGAGCGAAGCTTTACCGATGATGTGGTCTTTGGGTACAAAGCCAAACAAGCGGGAATCGGAGAGATTGATAGAGTTATTAGCACCTACCCAGTAGTAATCCTTGGTGAAATAGCAATGCTGTACAGGCTTCCCGTCAATGTACAAAGTATCGTTCTTTATTTCAGCTTGTTTATTCTCATGCAGTACAAGTGTGTTGCGTAGTAAAGTACGGTTCCACGGATATACACGCACCGGTTTACCTTTGCCGGGAACGATCAACGGGCGCAGGGCTTCTATGGAGTCTCCTTCATTCAGTAACTTTATCCAGCAATTGCCATTCATAGCCTGTTCCAGCAGATAATATTCATAACGGCTGAAGCTACGTACATTTTTTATGCTATCTTGTCCCATCAGGTGGTTGTTGCATATGGACAATAGTGTAAGTAATGAATCCAGCTGTTTTTCTTTTTCTCGTGGATAAGTATATAAAAACTTCTGGTCGGGAGCGTTTTTTTCTGATGGAATTACGGAGAACAGGGAGTCTATCAATAAGGTATCTCCTGGTACGCCGATGCATCGACTGATGAATGTTTCGCGCCGGGAAATAACAGGTTCTGACAGATTAGCCGGATTATTGAAAACAATGATATCCTCTTTTTGTACAGGGCTGCCCAACGGTGATAATTCCACAATGCCATAAGGGGAAGACGCAGACCGTAACTCCATTTATTTACCAGAATACGCTCTCCCTGAAATAAGGAATTCTCCATACCCGAAGAAGGAATAAGATAGGAAGTCATAACACAACCCCGAAGTAACACCACAACGAGTATTATTCCGATGATTGCTCCCGTTATTTTCCAAGCCTTATTCATGTCGAAATTAATAATTAAAGAATTAATAATGAATACGTTCTCACCTATTTCATTATTAATTCTTTCATTCTTTCATTTGGTATCATTTTACCCACTTGAATATCCGGTTCCAACGGATTTTCCCATCAAACCAACCACGATCCTTATCGAGTGATAACCAGACAACAATTGGCTTACCTACAACATGGTCTTCCGGCACGAAACCCCACGAACGGGCATCGGCTGAGTTGTGGCGGTTATCGCCCATCATCCAGTAATAATCCATTTTGAAGGTATATTCGTCCGTCTTCTTGCCATTAATATAGATGCCGTCTTCTTTTACTTCCAGTGTATTACCTTCATAAGCTCTGATAGGGCGTTCGTAGATCGGCAGATTGTCCTCAGTCAGCTTGATGGTGGCACCTTTTTTCGGTATCCAGATCGGGCCGTAGTTGTTGCGGTCCCATTTGGTGTAAAGGTTCAACGGATACATTTGGCCGGAGAATATTTCCGGTTCCATAACGATGCTGCTGACGAGTTTCTTATTGGCAGACAGGGTTTCATACATTTTCTTCGTCAGTGGTAAGTCATAGGCCGGAGCCAGGCGACCTTGTGCGTCACGGTGAGTCAAGCCCATTTCCATTAATAAACCTTCGTTGCTGATTAATGTTTGGTCGTCCTTGCTGATACCCAGTTCGCGGAACATATCTTCAGTAATGTATGGTCCTGTAGTCTGTACGAAGTAGTTGAGCTGCATTTCTTCAGGGTTTTCGAGCGGTTTGCCATCGATATATACCTGTGCATCTTTGATTTCCAGTGTGTCTCCGGGTAAGCCAACGCAGCGCTTTACGTAATTTTCCCGGCGGTCTACGGGGCGGACAACGATATCACCGTACATCTTGGGATTGGAACGTATCAGATTTCTTCCGGCATTATAATACAGATCGTAGACAGTGCGTTGTTGCTTGCGCGTCAAACTGTCCATATTTACCGGATTCGGATAGAGGCGTTGTCCTTCGTTGTAGGCAAGGGTGTAGAAATCCGTTTGCTGGAAGTTAGTGGCTACGGTGTCTCCGGCAGGGAAGTTGAATACTACGATATCATTCCGTTTCACTTTACCCAGACCCGGAACACGTTTATAGTCCCACTGGGGCCACTCGATGTATGATTTTGTATTCACTAGCGGCAAGGTGTGTTGTGCTAATGGCATAGACAGTGGTGTGTTTGGCACACGCGGACCATAACTCAACTTGCTGACATAAAGATAATCGCCTACCAGCAAAGATTTCTCCAGAGAAGAAGAAGGTATCTGATAGTTCTGAAATACATAGATGTTGACGAAATAAACAGCTACCAGTGCAAACACGATAGCATCTACCCAACTCATAACACTGCGTACAGCCGGATTCTCTGATTTCTTCCAGAAGCCCCAGGGAATTTTCTTGCTGATGTAGATGTCGAAGATGAAAGGTAGGACAATCAGCCCCAACCAGCTTTTTACCCATATCAGGAAAGCGAGGTAAAGCACGGTGACGATTGCGAATTTAACCCATTGGGCGCGAGTAGCTTTTCTCATTATTATATTATTTTTGTTGTTCACCACAGATTTTGTTGTTCACCACAGATAACACAGATTCACACAGATTTCTTTTAATACTAAAATTTAATTCTGTTCTCTTTCATCTGTGCGAATCTGTGTAATCTGTGGTGAAGCGTGTTTATTATTTTAAGAACGGGAACAAGTCACTCATTCCCAGATAACCTTGCTTGTCAGCAGTATATTCGGCAGCAAGAACGGCACCCAGTGCAAAACCTTTTCGATTCTTGGCATCGTGTGTCAGGATGATGCTGTCTGCTTCCGACTCGTAACGGATCACATGAATGCCCGGTACTTCACCTTCGCGGATGGAGCTGACAGGAATTTCATCTGCTGCACATTCGGCAGAGCCGGAAACACTTCCGTCCGGTGCCTGCAAAGTTCCCTTCACCCAATGATCTTTACGGTCGATATTTTCCAGAATTTCTTCGGCAAGCGTGATGGCCGTACCGCTTGGTGCATCCAGTTTATGAATATGGTGTGTCTCGCTCATCGTCACGTCGTAGGCAGGAAACTGGTTCATAATCTTTGCCAGATACTTATTCACGGCAGAGAAGATGGTCACGCCCAAGCTGAAATTGGATGCCCAGAACAGCGTTTTACCTCCTTGGGTACAAAGTTTCTTGATTTCCTCACCGTGTTTGTCCATCCATCCGGTACTGCCGGAAACCAACTTCACTCCGGCTTCGAAGGTTTTTATATAATTGGAGTAGGCTACCATAGGATTTGTGAATTCTATGGCAACGTCTGCGCTCTTGAAAGCGTCCGAGTTAAAATCCTCCTGGTTGTTTACGTCGATGATGCTGACAATCTCGTGTCCGCGACTGAGGGCAATCTTTTCGATTTCCTTACCCATTTTACCGTAACCGATTAATGCTATTTTCATTCTTTCTTCTGATTAAATTCACTTTATCAACGTTCTATAGGTCGCAAAGATAATCTTTTTCTTACATTTGTTGCGTACATTAACTTCTTGTTAACAATGGAACTACTATTGCATTATGTCTGGAAGCATAAAATCTTTCCGTTAAAGATGCTCCAGACCACTACCGGCGAACCGGTTGAAGTGATAGATGCCGGACTACCGAACACAAACGCAGGCCCCGACTTCTTCAATGCCAAACTAAAAATTGGCGGTACCCTTTGGGTGGGAAACATCGAAGTGCATACGTTGGCATCCGATTGGATGAGGCATGGTCACGATAAAGATGCAGCTTATGACAATGTCATTCTGCACGTAGCGGAAACTGTAGATTGCGAAGTGTTTCGTGCAAACGGAGCACCGGTGCCACAACTGCAACTATCCTGTCCTGAATCTGTTCGTCAGCGTTATGATGAACTGAGTCATGCGGAAATCTATCCTCCTTGTTATTCCATATTGTCTTTTCTTCCGAAACTAACAGTCCATTCCTGGCTTTCTGCTTTGCAGGTAGAACGTTTCGAGCAGAAAGCCCATGTGATTGCCGCCCGGTTGGAGCGATGCAATAATCATTGGGAAGATGTATTCTTTATCACCTTGGCCCGCAACTTTGGTTTCGGGCTGAATGGGGATGCCTTTGAAGCATGGGCCAGTCGTCTGCCTTTTCGTGCGATAGATAAGCACCGGGATAATCTCTTTCAAGTAGAAGCCTTCTTTTTGGGGCAAGCCGGGCTATTGGATGACGAACTGCCGGATGCAGACGGGTATTATCTGAAGTTGCAGAAGGAATTTCGCTACTTGCAGCATAAGTTTGAACTGCCTGTTCCGATGGCTGCTACTCAATGGCGCTTTCTTCGCTTACGTCCAGGTAATTTCCCTCATGTCCGCTTGGCGCAGTTGGCAAATCTTTATTATAAAGAACAGTCCTTATTCTCCCGTATTATGGAAGCGGATACGCTGGAAGCTGTCCGGAAACTACTGACTGTCGCTACCTCTCCGTATTGGGAAGAGCATTTCAATTTCCGGAAAGTCTCTTCCTCCTGTGAAAAACAAGTGGGAAAGAATGCTCAGAACCTGATTGTTATTAATACTGTCATCCCTTTTTTATATGCTTATGGTCTGCATAAGGCGAATGAAGAGCTTTGCGAACGGGCTACGGGCTTTCTAGAAAGTCTGAAAGCGGAGGATAATCATATCATCCGCCACTGGAGTGGGGCAGGACTACCTGTATCTACTGCTGCTGATTCGCAGGCTTTGTTGCAGCTTCAGAAAGAGTATTGCGATAAGAAAGACTGCTTACGCTGTCGTTTTGGGTTTGAGTATCTGAGGCAGAAATGAAACATATGATGAAGGGTTACATGATAAGGGTGCAGGATCTATATATCGGATATGTTGCATCTATATATCGGACGCGTTGCATCTATATATCGGTCATGCTGCATCTATAGATGGGACATGCTGCATCTATAGATCCAACATCACCGTATAATATTCTTTTTCCTTTTTATCTCAAATCTGCGGATTTGCATTATCTTTGCGCCTGATTAATAAACCCTTTGACATTGTAACTAAATGAAGGCAATTCACTTTGTATTTTGTCTTTTCGCGGTACTTATGCTGACGACTACGAATGGTCATGCTGCCGCAACTAATGAGGACTTCCAGACATTCCTCAAGAAATTTACTTCCAGTGCTTCTTTCCAGTATTCCCGTATCAAGTTTCCGTTGAAAACTTCCATAGCCTTGTTAGAGGAAGATGGTGAGACGGAGAAGACTTTTCCGTTTACACGTGATAAGTGGGCGTTGCTGGGTGAAGATGCGTTTAAAGAAGAACGTATCACAGACGAAGAGGGCGGAGTTTATGTCTCCCGGTTTACCGTGAACAACTCCAAGCATAAAGAGTTTGAGGCTGGCTATGATGAGTCGGAAGCTTCCCTTCGCGTAGTGTTCGAACTGATTGACGGGAAGTGGTACGTTACCGATTGCTATACTGACTGGTATAATTTCGATCTTCCTATCAGTGAACTGCCGGAAACCATCACTACGATAGAAGAGGAGAATAAAGCGTTTGAGGAGATGCATCCTTAAATTACTAAAATATACCTTTTCTGTACGATTTATGTGTCATTTTCTCTAAAAAGTACCGTTTCTTTGCAATGTGGAAATATTGTAAACGAAACTAATACCGGAAATGACACATTCATTTTTCATACAAATTCTGTGGAAATGTCTTTTTCTTTTCCTGCCCTGTACCGTATTGGCACAGGATCGGCTCTCATTGGGCCATTGGATAGCCGAAGACCAGTCGGGAATAATGGACTTCACCATTCGTGAAGATACTCTTGAATTGATTGTCCCCGAAGGACTTACTTTATGGTATAAAGATCGCCTGACCGGCGATTACGAGATCAGTTACCATATCTGTATGGTAATGAATGGCGGTAAACACGATCGTCTGAGTGATATGAACTGCTTTTGGGCTGCAAACGACCCGAAACATCCCGGCAAACTCTTGGCCCGTTCCACTTGGCGAAACGGTGTCTTCCGCAACTATAATACATTGAACCTTTTTTATGTAGGCTATGGTGGTAATGATAATACCACTACCCGTTTTCGTCGTTACTACGGTCAGTTTTATGATGTAGACGAGGCCCGTATCAAACCTCTGATTAAAGAATATACCGACCCGGCTCATCTGTTGAAGCCTAATCAATGGTATTATATTCAGATCCGCGTTCAGGACAATTGCACAACTTTTCTTGTAGATGGTGAGGAACTTTTCCGTCTGCCTCTCGAAGCCGGTGCAGGCGATGGACATTTTGGCTTACGCCTTCTTCAAAATCATGTCCGCTTCACGAATTTCCGTATCGAACACTTGAATTAACTCTATTAATATTCTCATACCATGATGACGAAACTTAATCTGATGAAACCTATTCTTGCCGCTGTATGCACTGCACTGTTTTCTTTCAGCCTGTCGGCACAGGTTGTAAAGAATGACCGGTTGCTCTCTTTTGAACAACCTGAACTTCCTGCCGGGCTGAGCGCTACGAAGGCCACGCTTGGCATTAGCGACCAACATTATAAAGATGGTACGCATAGTTTGCGCTGGACGTTTGAACCCGGTTCTGTACTAACTCTTCAGCGTGATCTGAAGTTTGAGAAGAAAGACCCTACCGGAAAAGACACTTATCTTTCCGCTTTTATAGTTTGGGTGTACAATGCAAA
>OHTZ01001612.1_pt1 | contig 10444 bp, 4 predicted proteins | sample 1579011 | NCBI WGS metagenome assembly OHTZ01 (sample SAMEA3879603, study PRJEB24766) | human gut metagenome | biome: human-associated habitat; feature: feces | place: USA | collected 1985/1987
CGGATCGTTCGGACGTCCCGATCCCAGGTCATCGGCCGCTAACGGGTAAGCTACCCAGTAGGCCGTGTAGGTCGAGGTGTCGTAAAACATCGTGTAGTTGCGTGCCGTGTCGTAGAAGGTCCGCAGCAGCATATTGCTGCCTGCGTTGTCCTTGGCCGGAAGCTCGTACCAGGCGGCATGATCCGTCCGTGCTCCTTCGGTGGTAAAGGTTGTCGAAGAACTCTGCGGCGTGGAGCCGTTGGTCGCCGTTACGACGCCGTAAACCGTGTACGTCGTTGCGGGCAGAAGATCGGAGAGGTTGGCGGTCGCTTCGTTTCCGGAAACGAAGGCAACGACACTTCCCGTGTCGCTGCCGTTCGTTGCGGAATAGAAGAACTGCACCTCGGTTGCGTAAGCGGCGTCGGTCAGACTACTGGAAACCTTCGCTGTGCTCGAAGTTATGTCGCTTACGCTCGGTGTGGCAATTCCCGGGGTAGGGTCTGGGGAAGGATTATCGCCTCCCCCTTCTCCCGAGTTTCAGTTGATCGTGATGGTTTTAATCATCAACGACTTGCCGCCCGATTCAGTGTTTAACGTAAGGACGATCTCGCCGGACAGCGGAGTTTCCGATTCGACAACATACTCCTGGTTGTTCGTTTTTGCCAAGGAGATCGTTTCGCCGAGTGCTTGTCCTCCGACCGTTACGTTCATAGTGCTTAAGTTTGCCGTATTTGCCGACATAACCAACGTGATTTTTTTGATTCCTCCGGTATAATCGGACGTTTTTATGGTGACACCGCTGGGTTTCGACCAGGAAAGACCGCGTATCCCGCTATTGGTATCGAATGCAGTGGGCGCTTTGCTTGCAGTCCATGTCAGTCCGTTTACTGTTAAGCCGGCAGCGATCTTGTCTTTATCCGCGCTTTCGAAAGTGTAGGTCCAAGTTTCTCCGACACCGCCTTCCGGCTTGCTGTTCTGGGTAATGAGCAATGTCGCGTTGGCTGTACCCAGTGAAGTGGTAGCGGTAAGAACGATGCGTGCTGTACGAGGTGTTGCGACCGTATTCTCTGTGGCTGCGACTTCGAGGCGATTTTCGCTGCCGTTGTAATCACCTGTGGTGATCCAGTCCGGCTGTTCGGTTCCTTCAGTGCCGTCGTAAATAGCGACGGAAACGTCTTGCGTTTCGGCGTTCTTCAACGTAACGGGGATATAGTGAGTTTCCGTATCGTTATAAGACAGTGTCAGGGTGGACGGATCCAATGTGATTTCAGGCAACTTGACGTATTCGGCAGGGATCAGGGTCAGATCTTTTGTCTGGGAACCGGTATAGAATCCAAAACCGTAAGTTGCCTGCGTGTTTTTCGCCAAAATACGGGAAGGGGTCGCTGCCGATGCGATTTGGTAAGTGCCTTCGGACTTGTTCTTGGTAATTACCAGTTCATAAGGAGTCGTAGAGGTCGTAGCGCTGTTGCCGCTTTCCCAGGAGAGGTAGTTCTCGCCTTGACTGATCGTGTAGTTGTCACCCGATTTGGTAATTGTCCAAATGAGGGTTTCGTCCCCGGTTTTGTAGGGATTAGACGGCGTAATCACTACGGGAGCCAAACGGGAGCCTTCAGCTAAAGAACTCATTGCATAGGTTGTTTCGGATTGGGTCGCCGTGATGACGTAGTCGCCGCTCAATGTTTCGTTCTCCTCTTCCGTAGCGCCGGTCATATCGACCGCAAAAGTCGAGCTGTCGCCCGCTGCGAAAGCCAGGGCCCGGCCCTCCTGAACGGTTACCGTCTTGGTGAAGATCTTCGATGCGGTGGTCACGGTAACGGTGAATGTTTCACCGGTTGCCACTTCGAACGGGAAGCAGGTGAAATAAGCCGTCATGCCCGCTTCGCTATTGGCCGTGATGTTCATCTCCGAAGAGTAGTTCAACGTCACGTTATCGGCGAAATTGTTAATATAGCCATACTCCTTGATGGTACCTGCCGTCATATCGACATAGCTGCGGCCCGTGACTTTTTTGTCGGGAGCCGTAAATTTGACGCCGAGGACACTTTCCGCAGATGCGAGGTTCTTGACCGTCATCTTACCGATGGCGACGGCACGGCCGAAACTCATTTGCAGTTCGGTCGGCTGACTCTCCACAGAGATCGATTTGGCGATCAGCAGGTCCGCGTTCGAATCGAAACTCGTAGCGGTCGGCTGCTGGACTGTGGGAGTGATGACCTTCATGTTGGTGATGTCCGTATTGCTGGAGGTAACCCATGCCGAAGCGGGGTAAACCGCGTTGTAAACGAGCGGGGTGTTCTCGTTTGCGGGGAACGTTACGGCGAATTTTGCAATGTCGCCGCTTATCACGCCCTCTTGCGAGGTAGCAAATACGGTAGTGGAAGCTGCCGTTTCGAGTACTTGCAGGAATTCACCGGTCGCATTCCACGAAACTTTCCCCGTCAGGGGATCATACGTTGTACGGGAACCGGATGCCGATTCGAGTTCTGACGATGCGGAGACCGTCATGGTTACTTTGCGCCCGTTCGACGGGTCGGAAACCGTGTCGTCTTTGGAGCAGGCTGCGAACAGAGATGCACACACTGCGACAGCCAAAATGGATTTGAAAAAAGTTTTCATAGTCGTAGGATGTGTTTGTTAGTATTCTCCGTAATCGGTGTCATTAACGCTGCCGCCTGCTTCGCCGGCTCCGCCATAGTCCAGGACAGTGCTGTTGGCAAAACCTTTCTCGATCGAGATGCTGAGGATCTCAACCGAAGGAGCGGAGTACGAAGTTCCCCCCCCCCTTAACCGTAGATTTGTAGTGTCTTTCCATAGTAATAGAGGTATATGTTTGAGAGTTTTTACATCCTTTCCCGGTTAATGGGCTACCACAAATATAGACAATATTCGATTAAGGAACAAGAAAGAATCCAAAATTCATCGAATCTTCATATTTCGATGCGCGGATTATGCGCGAAAGCGTCCGAAATTTAATATAAATTGTCGAACATGCTCTGGCTCTTGTCGTACTTCAGGTCGGCAAGGGAGGCGGCTTTGACCCCGATGTTGAAGCTCCAGCTCTGGTAATGACCGAAGGGAATCCATGCGAACGACATCTGCCAACAGTGCAGGTCGCGTGTAATGGTGATGGAGGCCGGAGTAAGCTCTTTGGCCTGGAAGTCGTAACCACCCTGGAATGTCACGCCCATTTTGGGGAGAATCGTGACGCTGCCGTTGATACCGAGGGTCTGGGTGATGTTTTTCTGGTATCCTGTCGTGCCGTTGTTGGTCGGCGAAGAGGAGTAACTGATCGTATAGTTGAATCCCAGGTTCCAGGGTAGCGAGAAGTCGTAATAGGCCTGGGTCATGTATTGTCGTCGGAGCGCAGGGTTCATCTGCCCGTAAGGGTCGTAGAACGGATTGGCGTAGGCCGGATCGATCGGGGCGCTGTTGATGTCGTTGATCGCCGGGGTGGAGTTATCCTGCCGGGACTGGAACGTATAGCCGAACGAGGTGCTGGCCGATACTACGCGGCCGGGGAAAAAGAGCTTGTTGATACGCTGGCCCTGCGGTGTGACCCGGTAGGGATCGAGCGTGGCGCTGATGTTGATGCCGAAGTTCTGGAAGACCGTAGTACGCAGCGAAATGGGGATGTTCGAAAGCCCCATGGAGTCGGCCAGGAAGTTGTAGGATACCTGGCCGATGCGGAGTTCGTCGATCAGTTTGATCTTCTTCATGCCCGAGGTGTCGCGCTTGCTGAGTACTTTCATTTCGAGCGTTTGCGAGAGTGAGGCGTTGATAGCCATGGACTGACCGGAGCTGGGCACGCCGAAGATGCTGCCTTCGAAGGGCGAGTAGGTCTTGAAATTACCCAGCGTATCGCTCTGCACGGTCTTCAGGTAGCCGTATTTCTGTTTTGAGAAGTCGGGGGCGTAGGAGAAGCTCACCGTCGGGGTGATCGTGTGGCGGATCGCCTGCACCTTGCGGGTTTTCTTCTTTGCTTCGTAGCGGCCATAAACGATCGTCGAAGCCTGCAGGCTGAAGTTGTAGTTGTACAGACGATAGAAGCCGTATTCCGGATCGAGCTTGTCGATGCGGTTCAGTACTGGGTTCCAGACCTGTTCCTGCTTCTTGAAATACCATTTTTCGGTGTAGTTGATCGTCGGCCCGAAGTTGATGTAGTTGAAGATATTGTACGTCGCCGAGATGGGAATGCTGTGCTCGAAGCCGTACTGCATGTTCTGGAGCGTCTCCTTGGTGAAGATTTCGGACTCCTTGGCGTTGGCCTTGTTGTTGAATTTGCCGGTATAGCGGAGCGAGATCTTCTCGTACCAGCGCTCCTTGCCCATCGCCTCCTTGCGTTTGAAGGGATAGAAGGTCGAGACGTTGAAGACAACGTTCGGCAGGGCGATCGAGAGCGTTCCGCTCTGCGAGTTCTGCGAAACGGACATATTGGCCGAAAGGGAGAACGGCGTGCCGAGCCAGCTTTTCGAGTAGGAGATCGTCGAACTGGTCTGCGTCTGGAGCGCCTGGTTCAGGTTGGTGGCCGAATAGCGGTTATAGCCGCTGGTACGGAAATCGACCGAGGCGGAGAAGGTCGAGCCCGGGTTGGCCTTGGGGTCCTGCGTATGCTGCCAGTAGAGTTGGAAGTTGTTCTGCTGGAGAAAGTCGGGTTCGCCCTTGTCGCCGACACGGACGTTCGAGTAGTTGAAATTCAGAGTGCCGTTATACTTGTAGCGCTTCATATAGCGCGACATGGCGGATGCCTCCCACGATCCGAGGGTGTAGATGCCGCCCCGGATGGCCAGGTCCATGTGCTGTCCGAGCGTGAAGTAGTAGCCCAGGTCGCGGATGTAGAATCCCTTGGTCGATTCCTCTCCGAAAGTCGGCATCAACAGACCCGACTTGGGGCCGGAACTGAGCGGAAAGAAACCTTCGGGGAGCAGCGGAAAGTAGATGGGAACGTCTTCCATGACCAGGTAGGCAGGACCCGTGACCACTTTCTTGCCGGGAATTACCTTCGCCTTGGTCATCGCCAGGTAGAAGTGGGGATGGTCCGTCTGGTCGCAGGTGGTGTATTTGCCGTCCTGGATGTGGATGGTGTTGTCGTCCATCTTTTTGACGTTGTTGCCGATCAGCCAGCCGTCGCCCTCCTGAGTCGCCACGCCTTTGATTTTCGCCTTTTTGCTGCCGATGTTGTAGGTGATCGTGTCCATCGTGTAGGGATTGGCGGCTCCTTCGGTGAAAGTGGGGTTGGTAACTGTCGGTTTGCCGTCTATCGTGTCGCGCTTGCCGTGGGCGTAGATGATCTTTTCGTCCATATTGACCCGCATGAAATCTCCCTTGAGATTCATGTTCTGGTAGTTGATATCACCCTGGTTGTAGATATAGACCGTGCGGTTGCGTACGTCGTAGTAGAGCGAGTCCTGGTTTTTGCCGCTGATGATGTCGTCCAGGAAAGATTTTTTCCGGGTCGTATCGCGCTGGGTCGTGTCCTGACGCAACGAATCGCGCAGCAGCGAGTCGTTGCCGGTGGGAGCCGTACTGTCGGCGGGGGCGATCGGCGAGAGGGGAGGCGCTCCGAAGATCGAGTCGATCTTGGTGTCGAAAAGCGAATCCTGCTCCTCTTCCGTACGTGTTTCGGCGGTCGGGGGGCGGTCGGCTTCCCGTTGAAGGCGCCGAATCTCCCGGCGGGTTTCGCGGCGGGATTTTTGTACGGCTTGCGTCGGAGTGCTGTCGGGCGGTGTTTGGCGTTCGGGTGTCGCGGGATGCTGCACTCCGCCCGGCAGCGCCATGCCGAGCACCGGAAGCAGGAAGAGCAGCAGGAGTGCTCCCGAGAAGATATATTTTGCCTTTAGCCTGTCCAAAATTCCAAAAAAAATCATACCTTTGCCGACGAGTCGGCAAAACCGCCCGAAAATGGCTCCGAAGGCCTCAGTGCGGGGGTTTTAACATCCGGCAAATATAGGTAAAAAATTCAGAACCGTTAAATTTTCAGCCACTTTTGCTATGCGGAAATCGCTTTTTCTTGTTGCCCTGTTTTTGATTGCGACACTCTCTTTCAACGGAGTTGCCGCGCAGAATATTGCACAGGGCGTGCGGGTCGTCGTAATCGATGCCGGGCACGGGGGGCCGAAGTTTCCGGGAGCTCATTACAGAGGCGTTTATGAGAAAGATCTCAACCTTCAGATCGCTCTGAAGCTCGGGGCCTTGATCGAGAAGGAGATCCCCCAGTTGAAAGTGGTTTACACGCGTAAGACGGACAAGCAGTTTTCCGAAAGTCTGACCCAGGATTTGCAGGCTCGGGCCGACATAGCCAACAAGGCGGGCGGCGACCTGTTCATTTCGATCCATACCAATGCTGCGGCATCGGCGTCGGCACGGGGAGTCGAAACCCTGATTATGGGTGAGAGTCCGCTGGAGAAGAACGCCAACGAGCGGGCTCTCTATTACAACAACCAGGAGGAGTTGCTCGATATGTCGAACGAGAAGACGGCGGCGATCGTCCGGGCTTATATCCAGAATCTGCAGTTCACCTATGGCGAATACAGCGAAGCGATGGCCCGTCTGGTGCAGAAACATTACGTCAAGTCCGGGCGGCACAATCGCGGTGTGAAGCGACAGCCGCTCAAAGTGCTCTACGCTACCGATATGCCCGGTATCCTGACCGAGATAGGTTTCCTTTCCAATTCGGAGGAGTACGCTTATATGAATTCGGCGAAGGGGCAGGCTCAAATCGCACGTGCGCTGTGCGATGCGGTGAAGGATTACGTCGCTTTCGTACGGGGTACGCTGCTTGTCGATGACGATGCCATTTACGAACAGGCCGATGCCGATGTCGCAGAGCCGGATTCGGCTGCCGCTTCGGACAAAGCGGATAAGGGTAGTGTCAAAACCGGGAAAGCCGAACAGGAGAAGACGTTTTATGCCGTGCAGTTGATCGCCAGCGCCAAGCGCGTGCCGCCCAAGGACCGGCAGTTCAAAAGTTACCGGGGAAAAGTCACGGAGTTCGTTACCGGCGGCCGGTTCAGGTATAAGTATTGTGTGGGGCGTTTCGATACCCGCAAGCAGGCCGAAGCCAAGTTGGCCGAGGTGCGCAGGGAGTTCCGCGATGCGTTCGTGGTGAGTTGTCGGGGCGACCGGATCGTACAGTAAATAAAACGAAAAAAACAGGTATATGAGAAGAGAAGTTAAGATCGGCATTTTCGCCGTGCTGATGATCGGCGCCCTCTGGGCGGGTATCCGCTTTCTGAAGGGGTTCGACATCTTCAGTCGCAACGCGGTCTATTATGCCGCTTACGACCAGGTCGATGGCGTGCAGAACGCTTCGCCGATTCTGATCCGGGGCGTGAAGGTGGGAGCCGTGACGGATATTTCGTTCGATCCTTCGATCGGTAACGAGGTCGTACTTCAACTGACGATCCAGCGGAAATACCGGATTCCGTCCAATTCCGAAGCCCGGATCTACAGCAACAGCATCATGGGCGCCAAAGCGATCGAAATCGCTCTGGGCGATGCCGGGACCTACCTGCAATCCGGGGACACCCTCTGTTCGAGCCGCAGCAAGGGCCTGATGGATATGGCGGGTTCGGAACTCGAATTTTTCAAGCAGAAGATGTCGCAGGTCGTGGGGGATTTGAGCCGCACGATGGATAACCTGAATCTGATTATGGAGCAGAACGCCGCGAATATCGAAGGTACGATGTCGCACCTGAATTCGATTACGGGCAGCGTAAACGGTATGTTGCTGTCGCAGCGTGCGAATCTGGAGAGCGCCGTAGCGAATTTGACCCGTTTTTCGGAGATGCTCGGCGAGAACTCTCCGCGTATGGACAGTATTATCCTGAATTTAAGCAATTTTACCGACCAAATACAGCGTGAGAATCTGGCCGGGGCGCTCGATTCGACTCTGATGAACCTCAATGCGATCTTGGCCCGTGTCAATGCCGGGGAGGGGACTGTCGGGCAGCTCGTCAGCGATCCCCGTCTGTACGAATCGCTCAACGAGGCGACTGCGAACTTGGCGTCGCTGCTGGCCAACTTGCAGGCCCATCCTGCTCGTTACGTCCATTTCTCGCTGTTCGGCCGCGATCCCGAAAAGGCCGACCGCAAGCAGCAGAAAAAAGAGGCGAAACATGCCCGGCGCGATTCGCTCAAGGCCCTGAAAGCGGCCCGATAGTTTCGAATGTTTTCTCTGTGCGATGATCTATCCGGCGAACTTTGAACAGAAAGTCGGTTTCGACCGGCTGCGTGAGCAGGTCGCGGCGCTGTGTACGATTCGCGGCGGCCGGGAAAGGTTGTGCGCCGAACAATTCAGCACTTCGCAGGCCGATGTCGAGCGGCGGCTGGCGCTGGCGGACGAGATGCGCCGTCTGCTGGAGATGGAACGGGACTTTCCGGACGACGAGTTCGTCGATGTCGATTATATCCTTTCCAAACTGAAGATCGAAGGCAGTTTCCTCGAAGTCGAGGAGGTCGTGTTGCTGCGCCGGGCGCTGGCTTCGGCGGGGGCGATCGCCGGTTTTATCCTGGGGCGCGGTGAGGAGCTATATCCCGAACTGCGGCTCCGCAGCCGGGGGATCGAGGCTTTCCCGGAGATCGTTCGGGCGATCGACGGTATCGTCGATCAGTACGGCAAGATCCGGGACGACGCTTCGCCGGAGTTGCAGCAGATCCGGCGGATGATCCGCGAGCGGGAGGGGCAGGCCGCCAAACGCCTGCAGCAGGTGTTGTCGAATGCCAAGAAAGCCGGTATCGTGGAGGCCGACGCGATGCTCTCGATCCGCGACGGCCGGGCGGTGATTCCGGTCGCAGCGGCCAATAAACGCAAGTTGCAGGGTTTCATCCACGACGAATCGGCCACGGGCAAGACCTTCTACGTCGAGCCGGTCGAGGTCGTCGAAATCAATAACGAACTCAAGGAGCTGGAGTACGCCGAGCGGCGCGAGATCGTGCGGATCCTCTCGGCCTTCACCGACTCGATTCGCCCCGAAGCGGATCGGATCGCGCTGATTGGCGACTATCTTTCGGATCTGGATATGATCCGTGCCAAAGCCCGCTGGGCCGTTGCCAACGGAGCGGTGAAGCCGATCGTTTCGACGGACGACCGGCTGGTGCTGCGCAATGCGCGGCATCCCTTGTTGCAGCAGACGCTCCGGGCGCAGGGCAAGCAGGTGGTGCCGCTCGATCTGCAACTCGACAAACGGCGTCATATCCTGGTGATTTCGGGGCCGAATGCCGGCGGCAAGTCGGTGTGTCTGAAAACTACGGGCATCATCCAATATATGTTCCAGTGCGGATTCCTGGTTCCGGCATCGGAGAATTCGGAGCTGCCCCTGTTCCGCAACCTAATGATCGACATCGGGGACGAGCAGTCGATCGACGACGATCTTTCGACCTATTCGTCGCACCTGCTCAATATGAAGAACATGCTCGCCGGAGCTTCGAACCGGACGCTGGTGCTTATCGACGAGTTCGGTTCGGGTACGGAGCCTATCATCGGCGGGGCGATCGCGGAGTCGATCCTCGAACGGCTCCGCAGTAAAGGCTGTTACGGGGTGATTACGACCCACTATGCCAACATTAAGTATTATGCGTCGAACACCGAGGGAATCGCCAACGGAGCGATGATGTTCGACGTGCAGAATATCCGGCCGCTGTTTCGGCTCGAGATCGGCAAGCCGGGCAGTTCGTTCGCGGTGGAGATCGCCCGCAAGATCGGGTTGCCGGAGGATATTATCCGCGATGCGGGCGAAAAGGCCGGCAGCGATCATATCAACCTCGAGAAACAGTTGCGTGAAATCGCCCGTGACAAACATTACTGGGAGCAGAAGCGCGACCGCATCCGGATCGCCGACCGCAAGGTCGAGGAGCTGGAACAGACCTATGCCGACCAGCTTTCGCGCATCCGGCAGGAGCGCTCGGAAATCTTGAAAAAGGCCAAGGAGGAGGCGCAGCGGATGATCGCCGACGCCAACCGTCAGATTGAGAATACGATTCGGACGATCCGCGAAGCGCAGGCCGAGAAGGAGCTTACCCAGTTGGCCCGTAAGGAGTTGAACGATTTTCGGGACAGGGTGGAGAGGACGGATGCAGCGGATGCGGCGCACGACGAACGGGTGGCCCGCGAAATGGAGAAACTCGAACGCCGCCGCCAGCGTCGTGCCGAGCGCAGACAGCAGGCCGGCGAGACTCCGGAGGTCGCACAGCCTGCCGTGCCGGAGAAACCCCGCGAGGCGGAGGTCGGCTCGAAGGTGAAGATCGCCGGGCAGGACATTCCCGGCGTGGTGCTTTCGATCAAGGGCCGGAAGGCGCAGGTGGCATTCGGACAGATTCTTACGACGGTGGATAGAAGTTCGCTCGTCGTGATCTCGGGCGCCGAATTCAAGCAGGCGACCAGGCCCGTGCAGCCGCGCACGGTGGTATCGGTCGATGTGTCGGCCCGCAAGCTCAATTTCAAGGATCATATCGATGTGCGGGGCCT
>OHTZ01001617.1_pt1 | contig 10399 bp, 7 predicted proteins | sample 1579011 | NCBI WGS metagenome assembly OHTZ01 (sample SAMEA3879603, study PRJEB24766) | human gut metagenome | biome: human-associated habitat; feature: feces | place: USA | collected 1985/1987
TTGGAAGATATGACATTCCGGGCTATTCGTATTCTGAAAGAGGCGGATTTGATTCTTGCCGAAGATACGCGCACTTCCGGAATCTTACTGAAGCATTTTGAAATAAAGAACGCAATGCAATCCCATCATAAGTTTAATGAACATAAAATGGTGGAAAGTGTTGTTAATAGAATAAAGGCAGGTGAAACTGTTGCGTTAATATCGGATGCAGGTACACCGGGAATCTCTGATCCGGGCTTTCTGGTAGTGCGTGAGTGTGTTCGCAACGGTATCGAAGTACAATGTTTGCCGGGGGCTACAGCTCTTGTGCCGGCTTTGGTTGCTTCGGGCTTGCCAAATGAAAAATTCTGTTTCGAAGGTTTTCTTCCGCAGAAAAAAGGACGTATGACACGTCTGAAGATATTGGCAGAGGAACGCCGGACCATGGTGTTTTATGAGTCTCCCCACCGTCTGGTGAAAGCGCTGACTCAGTTTGCAGAGCATTTCGGTGCGGAACGTCAGGCATCTGTATCCCGGGAGATCTCGAAGATACACGAAGAAACGGTGCGTGGCACTCTGACTGAATTGATTGAGCATTTCACAGCCAATGACCCGCGTGGAGAAATAGTAATAGTAGTAGCAGGAATAGACGATTAAATAACTTCATTAACCAACGTAAAACAAAAGCGTATGAAAAAGTTAGCAGTTTTAATTGTATGTGCGGCCGTTATGGCATCGTGCGACGGCTTGTCAGGTGGAAGTAAAGACCAACTGAAAGCTGAAAATGATTCTCTTTTGATGGAACTTACCCAGCGCAATGCTGAACTGGATGATATGATGGGTACTTTCAATGAAGTTCAGGAAGGTTTCCGTAAGATCAATGCTGCCGAAAGCCGTGTTGACTTGCAACGTGGAACCATCACTGAAAACTCTGCCAGCGCCAAGCAACAGATTGCTTCTGACATCGAATTCATCTCCAAACAAATGGAAGAAAACAAAGCGCAGATTGCAAAGTTGCAGGCACAGTTGAAGAACAGTAATTACAATTCTGCACAGATGAAAAAAGCTGTTGCCGCTTTGACTGCTGAATTGAACGCTAAACAACAACGTATCGAAGAACTTCAAACCGAACTGGCTTCCAAGAATATCCGTATCCAGGAACTGGATGCTGCCGTAACCGGTTTGTCTACTGAGAAAGAAGAATTGACTGCCGAAAATGAGGCGAAGGCTCAAACCGTTGCCGAACAAGATAAGGCACTCAATACGGCTTGGTTTGTATTTGGTACGAAGAAAGAGTTGAAGGACCAGAAGATATTGACAAATACCGGACTTTTCAAAAAAGGCCAGGTGCTGAAAGATTCTGATATCAACAAGGACTACTTTACACAAGTGGATATCCGTACGACAAAAGAGATTAAACTATACTCTAAAGATGCTGATATCTTGACTACTCATCCCGCTGGTTCTTATGCGTTGGAGAAAGATGATAAAGGACAGCTGACTTTGAAGATTACAAATCCGAAAGACTTCTGGAGTGTGTCCAAGTATTTGGTAATCCAGGTAAAATAACACTGTTATAGACTGATACAGAACGGACGCAGGTTATTGGAATTGATAATCTGCGTCTATTTTTATATATCCCTTTCCTTTAAATTATGGCATCCCAATATAAGAACCTGTTTTTTGACCTGGACGATACGCTTTGGGCATTTTCCCTTAATGCACGCGATACATTCGAAGAGATGTATCACAAGTATGATTATGACCGTTTCTTTCGTTCTTTCCAGCATTTTTATACGCTTTATCAGCATCGTAATGTAGAGCTGTGGGAAGAATACGGCAGAGGGCAGGTCAGTAAGGAAGAGTTGAACCGCCAGCGTTTTCTATATCCTCTGGAGGCAGTAGGGGCGGGGGATACTGCTTTGGCCGAGGCTTTTTCTGATGATTTCTTTTCGGTCATTCCCACAAAAAGTCGGCTGATGCCGCATGCGTATGAGGTACTGGAATATTTGGCAGAGAAATACAACCTCTATATCCTTTCCAATGGTTTCCAAGAGCTGCAATGTCATAAGATGCGTTCGGCGGGTATCGACCGCTTTTTTAAGAAGATTGTTCTCTCTGATGACATCGGTGTCTTGAAGCCCTGGCCCGAAATCTTTCATTTTGCACTTTCTGCCACACAATCCGAAGTGCGTGATTCTTTGATGATAGGCGATAGTTGGGAGAATGATGTGGCAGGAGCCAAAGGAGTGGGCATGCACCAAGTGTTTTATAATGTAACAGGGAAGGAAGAACTGCCTTTCCAACCGACTTATCATATCAGTAATCTGAAAGAATTGATGCAGATTTTGTGACATTGAAATTTTTAGTTGTACTTTTGTCTGCAGAAACGTATATTATACAGCTATGGACACAATCTTACCTTTCGCTTTACTTTGTTTTACCTCCTTCTTTACGTTGACAAACCCTCTCGGCACCATGCCGGTGTTTTTGACCATGACGCATGGAATGACAGACCGTGAACGGCAGTCGGTAGTATCGCGCGCCACTTTGGTTGCCTTTATAACAATTATGGTCTTTACGTTTGCAGGGCAGTTCCTCTTTAAGTTCTTCGGTATCTCTACCAATGGTTTCCGTATTGCCGGTGGAGTTATTATCTTTAAGATTGGCTTCGATATGCTGCAAGCCCGTTATACCCCAATGAAGCTGAAAGACGAGGAAATCAAGACTTATGCCGATGATATTTCCATTACTCCTCTTGGAATTCCGATGCTTTGTGGTCCTGGTGCCATAGCCAATGCCATTGTGCTGATGCAGGATGCCCATACCATTCAGATGAAAGGAGTTCTTATAGGAATGATTGCCTTTATTTATCTGATTACCTTCTTCATATTGCGTGCTTCCACGCGGTTGGTCAAAATCCTGGGTGAGACGGGAAACAATGTGATGATGCGCCTGATGGGACTTATCCTGATGGTTATTGCCGTTGAGTGTTTTGTCAGCGGAGTGAAACCGATATTGGTGGATATATTGAAAGAAGGAGGCATACCATCACTGGCACACCTCCTCTAAACACTTTATTTATAAAAACACATTGGGAAAATTCCCAAGTTTCTTTAGGCTACTATTGATTAATAGCCTGGATTTTGTTCTATGTTCGGATTGGCATTGATTTCACCGACGGGAATCAACGGGAGCGCTTTCTTGGAGTCGCGGTTGAATGTACGCGCTTCTTCGCTCAATACGTCGTGCCATCCTCTGGCATTAACGTCCGTGTAGCGTGTAACAGTTTCACCTCGGCGCATAACATCGAAATAGCGCTGTCCCTCACCTACAAGTTCCTTGCGGCGTTCAATGTAGATGCGGTCTAATGTGATGTTTCCGCTGGTTACTTGTTTGCTTTCATCCGTTGTGCGGTTGGAGATGATATCGTTCAGCAAGTTGGCAGCCTTGTTCTTGTCTCCGGCTTGGAAAGCTGCTTCTGCTGCTGACAAGTAAACTTCTGACAAGCGTAGCAATGGGACATTGGAGTAACGCACATCTCCGTTTACAGCTGGCATTTTGTTGATGTAAACTTTGCGCTTGTCAAATCCTCCTGCTGCCGCTGCCAATAATATGTCGTTACGGATGTCTGCCGGGTCGGATGTAAGCATGTCAGAGAAGTCTTTTGTGACAATTACATCTCCATATCCGGGAGAAGCGCCAGCCTTGTCGGCATATAAATAGGCAATACCTTCACGGTCTGTCCAGTCAGTATTGTTGTTGATGGAAATCTCGAACATGATTTCTTTTGAATGATTGGCATCACTTTTGCTCCATGCTGCAACATATTCTGACGGTTCCCAAAGTTTGTAAGACGAGTTTGATATGATGTCTTCTGCTACGAATAAAGCCTTGCTCCATTCGCCTTTTGTCATATATACACGTACCTGCAAGGCTTTGGCAGCCCAAAGGTTGACATAACCCACTTCATTGGTTTTGGGCAGTGCATTTGAGTTGATTGCATCTGTCAAATCTTTTTCAATACTCTCATAACATTGAGCTACCGTGCTGCGGCTTGGCTTTTCTGTCGATTCTAGTGGGGAGGTAGCGATGGGCACACCGAGTGAGCTGCCTTGATCTACCGTATAAGGTTTACCGTAGATACGTGTAAGGTCAAACAGTGCCATGGCGCGCAGAACTTTTGCTTCTGCATCATATTGGTCAATAGTGGCTTTTGCCTCTGCCGCATCGGTCAGGTTGCCACTTTCTGCTGCCTGAATCAGACGGTTGGCGCGTGCAATGACTACATAAGGCATCTGCCATACGGCTGTTGAGGTGGTGAAATTGTCTGCAGTTGTATATTCCATATAGTAGTAGAAGTTTGCTCTTCCACTTCCACCGTTATATTCATATTGGATATCTTCCCCTCTCATGTCACCGTATACGAACATGAGGCGTCCATAATAATTAATCAGGCTACTGTTACCTTTAACGGCAGCATAAAGTCCCGTCCGCACATTGGCCAAATCATCGCTGTTCTTGATTGCGGTTTCAGCATCTATTCCGTCTGCGGGTGACTGATCCAGCCAACTGTTGAGGCATGATGAAGTGCTGACTGCCATAGCTGCGCAAAGCGTTGCTGTGTATAATGTCTTTAATATTTTCATTTTCGTATCTTTATTAGTTAGAAATTCAATTCTATTCCGAATGTATATGTTCTCAATGCCGGAGTCTCAAATGTGCATAGTCCGTCTACACGCATTTCCGGATCTACAAATAAGTCTTTAGATTTCCATGTAAGCAGGTTGGACCCCGAGAAGTAAATTCTTGCCTTGCTAAGTCCAAGCTTGTTGATATAGTTTTGCGGAATGCTTACACCTAATGTGAGGTTCTTCAGACGTAGATAATCAGTAGGCATCAGCCAGCGTGAAGACAGTGAAGCTACGCTTCCATATTCAAATTTAGGCAATGTGGCATTCGTGTCGCCCGGGCCGGTCCACATCTTTGAGATGTCATAGTATGTCGGTACGGCACCACCGTATAGATGTGAACCGCCATTGGAGTGCTGCCAAGTGGAGTAGTCAAAAGCATCACCACCCAATGAATAAGTGAAAGTGAAGCCCAAGTCGATAAACTTCCATTTGAGGTTGTTGGTAAGACCGCCTTCTATACTAGCCTGATGCCTGCCTACAATAGTTTTGTTGGCTTCAGAGATATTTGTAGTTGTCTTGCGGGCATTCTCTGTTCCGTCATTCAGATAGAACATTTCTTTACCGGTCTCGGCGTCGACTCCGGCGTATTCATAAACATAGTATGAATAGTAAGGTTCGCCTACACGGTGAATCAGCGGTCCTGATACGATTTCATTCTGCTGGCCATCCAATTTGGTCAGTTTGTTGCTGTTGTGTGCCATGTTCAGAGAAGTGGTCCACGTGAAATCCTTGTTTCTGAAATTGGTTGATGTAATGGTCAACTCAAAACCGGAGTTCTTCAGTGAACCGATGTTTTGCGGGGTGGTATACCCATAATTGCCATCATAATATCCGCCGACTTGTGATACGGGGAGGTCGTATATAAGGTCACTGGTTTTACGCTGATAGTAGTCGAATGTTACAGAGATACGGTCGATGAATGAAAGGTCGAGACCGATATTCCATGTTTTGTTCTTTTCCCATTTCAGGTCCGGGTTTGCAATTCCGACGATTGACATTCCTGACTGTCCATTGTATATGATTCCGTATTTATAAAGATTCATATAAGCGTAATAGTCTGATGGTTGCGTTCCGTTTACACCGTATGACACACGGAGCTTTCCATCTGTCAATACACTCTTGACAGGATTCAGGAAACTTTCGTCTATGAATCTCCATGCTCCGGAAACCGACCAGAAACTTCCCCAACGGTTTTCTCTTGCCAGACGTGAACTTCCGTCGGTACGATAGCTGAGACCGAGATAATATCTGTCTGCGTAGTTATAATTGGCACGTCCGAGGAACGAAGTCATGCGATAGCTCTGTCTGTTGGTTTCGGCACTTGTTGAACCGGCATTTGTCAATTCGTACAAATCACCCGGATAGTCTTGGCCTGCCATGTAGTTGAAAGCATATTCCGTATCTTGTGTTTCAAAACCAAGCAGGGCGTCAATATTGTGCAGACCGAAAGAGTTGATGTAAGAGAGCTGGGTTTGTGTATTCAGCTGGTCATTACGATTGACGATACGCTGCATGACACCACCGGGGGCACCATTGTTTGAGTGTCTGTCCCAAAGAACGTCATTGGTTCCTTGTGCGTAATCATAAGCAATCTTTTCACTTAAATTTAACTTGTCCCAAATATTGTAGGTCAACTTGATTGTATTGAATGCCTTCATCAAGGTATAAACATCAGAACTGTGTTCTCTTTCATACAAGGGATTGACTCCAAATACGCCGCAACCATTGTTTAATGTGCCGTCTTCATTATAAGGGGTTGATGAGGGGCTCTGGAAGAATGCGTAATTGGCCACAGGCCCATCATAGGAGGTAGCTTCATTAGTTTTGTTTTGTCTTACTTTTGAGAATTGGCTTGTAACCTGAACTTCAAAGTCTCCAAACTTATGAGTGAGGTTTGCATTACCAGTGAAACGTTCCAGACCTTGTTTGTAAATGATACCTTCCTGATTGGTATAAGCAGCTGAGGTGTAGAACTTGGTACGGTCGTTACCGCCAGATACGCTCAACTGGTAGTTCTGATGAGAACCGTTACGGAAAAGCAGGTCTTTCCAATCCGTCCATCCGGTTGAGGGTTTTGAAGCAAAGTCCTCGATGTTCTGGTCTGCAAAAGTTGCGGCATCTGCATCGGACATGTTTCCGGTGTATAACCCGTAATTCTTGAGACCGGTCCATAAGAGTTCGCGGCGCGAGTCACCGTCGAGCATAGGACGATAATCTATTGCCATGTTTGAGAAACCCCAGTCGGAACGGAAACTTACATTTGTTTTGCCTTGTTTTCCGCTTTTCGTCGTAATGACCACAACACCGTTAGCAGCACGCGAGCCGTAAAGAGAGGCAGCAGCCGCATCTTTGATAACTGTGATAGACTCGATGTCATTGGTATTGAGTGAAGACAAAATATCAGTTCCTGCATCACTATAAGTGAACTCGGATAAGTCTCCACTTGTGACCGGTGTTCCGTCAATAACATAAAGCGGATTGTTTCCGGCATTGATGGAACCCATACCACGTACACGGATACTGCTTACAGAACCCGGATTACTTGAACTTGAGCCAAAAGTAACACCAGCGACATTACCAGAAAGTTTGTCGGCAACAGAAAGAACAGGTACATCTTCCAAGGTGGAAGTGTTTACAGTAGAAGCAGCTCCAGTAAATGATGCTTTTTTAAATGTACCGTAACCGGTAACCACAACCTCTTCAAGCAGCTCAGAATCGGATTTCAAAATTACCTTTACATGAGGTTTAATCGTTACTTCTTGGGTTTGCATACCAACAAACGAAATCACCAGAGTTTTCGCGGAACTTGGTACGTTTGGTAATGTAAAATCACCATCTACAGCAAAAGATAGTACAATAGACCTTTTCCGGACACCCTCTTGCAGATCCTTTGTGGTCATTGGGGTAAACAGTTCTTTTTAATTGTTTCTTAAAGCTGTTTTAACATCAGACAATATGGCATCAAGATCCTGACAAGCTTTAATTGCTTCACCTGCACTTGGATCTTTAATATTGTTTACAAATGGAGCTGCCATGGCATTGATTTTGGTCAGAGCATTGTTTATGGCATTTACAACTTTTGTATCCAGTTCTTTATCTACTCCAGCAATATAGTTGTGTAGTGAGTTGGTTTCGTCACGTTCATTTTCTATACCGCCCATGTAAGCATTCTGAATACTGATGATGTTGTCATAAAAGTCTAGAATGGACTTGTGACTGTATGGTGATTCTATATAAGCAGGGTCTTCTCCGCTATAAGGTTTTCCTATTTTAGAAGTTCCTACTTCATCTGCGATAGTCTTGCAGCCGTCAATGATAGCTTGCATGGCTAATGTCCAGCTGGCGTATGTACTACCTGCTTTTCCTGCATTCAGCATATTCTCACCATAAGAATATTCACCACTGTTTACAGTGTAAGGCAGTTCTAACTCATTTGCGACTTTAGCGACACGGTCGGCATTGACAGCACTTTCGCCTCTCCATGAAAGTTCCAGCTGCCAGCAACGGTTACGCAAATCACCAGCTACAGCTACGGCGTAAGTCAGATGTAAGTCACTGATTTTAGAAACTGATTTGGGGCTACCATCTTCGAAAAGGATGTATTCAATACCATGAAATCCTAATAAAGAATTACCCAATTTCTCGCCGGCATAAATATCTCCGTCTTCACCACCCATTGCTTCTACCTGTTCCGTATTTTTCAGTGCGGTCTGTAATCCGTCCAAGTCCAAAGGCCATGAGTCAATATGCGGGTCGATACCGAAATCGGTAGCTGCCCCATACAGGAAAGCTTCACTCTTTTCCCACCATGCACGTGCTTCAAGGAAGGTTTCGCAGGTAGCTTTTACATTTGCATCAGTCTTGCTGCTTTTTAATGCTTGTAAATCTTTTACTAGCTGTTCGGTTTCATCAGCCAGGTTCTTGTAAGTAACATATACCGTGTGATCAAGATACTGTTTTGCGATTGCTTCGAATTTTGCATCTGTTTCAGACGTACCGGTATCCGGAGTCGGATCATCGTTATCACTGCATGCGCTGAAACTGCAAGTCATCATTGTTGCTACAGCAACAAGTAAGGGGAATTTTAACAAACTTTTCATACCTATTTAATTTTAAAAAATGAATAATCGGGTTTATTTAATGAAAAATCCTGCATAAGCTATGCCCAATGAAAAAGAGGGTTCGTTATTATACTGGCTTTTCAAGAAGCGTTTTGAGTATTCGGCTTTTACTACGATGTCTTTCATAGGATAGTAGTTCAAACCGACGGCCATGCGTTGTTTTTTAGTCCATTCATATTTGCTGAAACCTTTAGCAGCCTTATGATATGAGTCATAGTATTCATATCGTCCAAATACATATAGTTTTTTACCATTGTCTCTCATTTTCTTTACTTGAGAAAAAATATCATATCCTGCCTCGATTCCGGCGGCAATGGCTGTCTTGCCCACGGCTGTGTGAGGATAAGGGGACTGTGTGCTATTGTCTTGGCTTTTGTTGTGAGTGGAGATCAGATCAGCGTCTCCCAGATGGCCATAATCAAAATTGCCGCGTACTACCCAGTTATGATCATTATAATCAAAGTCGAATGCACCTATGACCACTGTTCCTTTCACATCTTTATATTTGGTGGATTTTTCATCTTTAATAATGTCGTTTTGGAAACTGTTACCTATATAGCCGCTTATTCCCATACGCAATCCTTTGACAGAGTAATTGTCGATACGTGCCGCTCCTGCCAGATTGTTGGCTACTTTAAATTCATAGGCTGATGCAGAACCATCATGAATCCATCCGCTATGATTGAACATATTAGCATTCAATGCGGGAATAACCATTGCCTCATAACGCCAGTCACCTATACGCCCCCATACACTAAGACCGGTTTCATGCCATGTGCAAGGCATTATTGTGTTTTCACCTTCAGGACGATATACTGTAAAGAACTGAGTGGGAAGATGGGCGTTGTTTATTTGTCCTATCGGCACGATGATGTGCCCTGCGCGGATATTGAAGCCCGAGCAAAAAGATTTCTGAATCCAGAACTGCTCCAAAGCCACTTCACCCCCACGTTCTATTTCTTTTTCAAATTCTCCGGCTTCTTCGTCTTCTACTTCTATAGCCGATTCTGTTCCTCCGTGTTCAAACTCTATTTCACTCCCCATGCTCCATCCTTTTCCGAAATCGTAGCCAATCATGATTACTACATGAGGTAAGTCTACGCGTCCGTGTCCGTCAGAGTCTTTGTAACTGTCTGCTTTAGAATAGCGGTACATATTGTCACTATAAAAGTTACGTGTGTACACTGCTTCTCCGTAACCTCCCAATGTTAGCCGGGATTTTTTTTTAGGTTCTTCCTCCGTAGTTTTCTCTGTGTTATCCTTATCTATACTTGTTGCTTTTTCTGCATAACTGTTTGCAAGACAGGCCGACAAGCATAATGAGAACAATAAAACCTTTCTTTTCATTTTTGCTTTAATTTTTATAATTTTAAATCGGTGCAAAGTTATGGGAGGTTAAAAGGGTGGGCAATACCTAAAAATGGGTATTATTTTATGAAAATTGGTAATGAGTAGGTATTAAAGCTTGAATGATGCTGTCCGGAAAGGTTTATTACCCTGTTTTTCAGTTGTAAAATGATGCATTAAAATTTAAGATGTCAAAATAATAGTCTGTTTTAGTCTTTCCACATATGGCCAGATGCATATCTTCTTGCCACATGCTTT
>OHTZ01001623.1_pt1 | contig 10350 bp, 8 predicted proteins | sample 1579011 | NCBI WGS metagenome assembly OHTZ01 (sample SAMEA3879603, study PRJEB24766) | human gut metagenome | biome: human-associated habitat; feature: feces | place: USA | collected 1985/1987
TATACCCACCTGCCGCAGTATGAACGGGAGATCGGGCGGCTGTTCCGTCAGAACGGATACCAGATCGTTCACTCCCACATGAACACCCTGAGCGTGCTTTCCCTCTGGGGGGCAAAGCGTGCAGGGGTGCCCAACCGGATCGCGCATAACCATTCTACGGTGGGCAGGGGAGAAGGGGCAAAAAATGTGATGAAGTACCTGCTCCGTCCCTTTGCCGCAGTGTATCCCACCCGGCTCTGTGCCTGCTCCAGAACGGCAGGCAGCTGGCTTTATGGTGAAAAGCCTTTCCGGGTGTTCAACAATGCCATTGAGCTCGACCGCTTTACTTATGATGCCGCCAAACGGAAAGCCGTCCGGCAGGAGCTTGGCCTGGGGGATGAACTGGTGCTGGGCCATGTCGGGCGGTTCTGCTACGCCAAGAATCACGAATTTCTGTTGGATGTAATGGCGGAGGTCTGCAAGCAACGGCCGGATGCCGTTTTACTGCTGATTGGAGAAGGGGAAAACGAGGCCGCTGCCCGCCGGAAAGCGGAGGCGCTGGGGCTGCAAAGGAATGTCCGCTTTCTGGGCCGACAGAGCAATCCCGCAAAGTTCTATCAGGCCATGGATGCCTTTGTTCTGCCCTCGCGGTATGAGGGGCTTGGAATCGTGCTGATCGAAGCACAAGCGGCGGCATTGCCGGTCATCTGTTCCACAGAGGTGCCGCAGGAGGCTCAAGTCCTGCCCGAGATGCAGTACCTGAGCTTGCAGGAAAGCCCGGCAGTCTGGGCGGATGCGGCGATCCGGGCTGCAGAAAATGCCCGGCGGCGGGATACCTCTGCTGAGATGCGGGCAGGCGGCTTTGATATCGTCACCGAGGCGAAGAAGCTGGAAGAGTTTTACTTCGACCTGCTGAAATGAGGAGATAAGATGGACCCTTTGATAAGCATCATCGTTCCTGTTTATAATGTAAAGCCATATCTGAACCGCTGTGTGGACAGTCTATTGGGGCAGAGCTATCAGAACATGGAGTTGCTGCTGGTGGATGATGGCTCCACCGATGGCAGCGAGACCCTCTGTGATGAATATGCTGCACAGGATGCCCGGGTGCGGGTGCTCCACAAGAAAAATGGTGGTCTGTCCGATGCCCGCAACGCTGGTGTGGACGCAGCAAAGGGGGAATATCTCTCTTTTGTGGATGGCGATGACTGGGTGTCACCTTATTACATCGAGAACCTGTACCGGGCACTGGAGCAGGCGGGAGCGGATTTTTCAGCCAGCTGTTTTGAAGAAGTGTTCGAGGGCCAGCCGGTGCAGTCCGTGCCCATAGAGCGTCTGGAAGCATTCGAGATCCTGAGCCGGGAGGAATGCCTGCGCCGCATCCTGTATCAGGAGGGCATGGAGGTGACCACCCCCACCAAGCTCTATAAGCGTGCACTGTTTGAGGGCGTGCGCTACCCGGTGGGCAAGCTCTATGAGGATATCCCGGTCGCCTACGAGGTGACAAAGCGTGCCCATAAGGCGGCACATATCGCAAACCGGGATTACTACTATTTCCAGCGGGGCAGCAGTATCCAAAATATGGCCTTCAACCCCAGAAAGCTGGACAGTGTGCGGCACTGCCACGCGCTGATGGAAAACGTAAAGCGTGATTTCCCCCAGTTGAGCCGTGCGGCAGAATGCCGCTATCTGAGCAATGTCTGCAATATCCTGTTCCAGATCCGGGACAGGCAGCATGAAAAGATTGAAAAGGCCCTCTGGCAGGAAGTGAAAAAATACCGCCGAAACGTTCTGCTGGACCCGCAGGCCCGCAAGAAGGCCAGGCTGGCGGCGGCACTTTCCTACAGCGGCTATGCCATGACCCGACGGGTCTATGAAAAAACGCAGTGGCGTGGAAAAAAGTAAAGTGGAGGGATCCGGTTGGAGGAAAGAAAACCGCTTGTATCGGTCATTGTGCCGGTCTATAATGTTTACCCGTATCTGCGGGACTGTGTGCAGAGCGTGCAGGCGCAGAGTTACCAGAACTGGGAGTTGCTTTTGGTAGATGACGGCTCCACCGATGGCAGCGGGGAACTTTGTGATGAACTGGCTGTGGAGGATGGCCGCATCCGGGTGTTCCATAAGCCCAATGGGGGGCAATCTGATGCCCGGAACGTTGGGTTGCAACAGACGCAGGGAAAATATTTTTACCTGCTGGACAGCGATGACCTGATCCGCTCCACAGCGTTTGACCAATTTGTGGAGCGCTGTGAGGCAGATGGTGCTGATGCAGCCCTGACCCCGCTGGAGATGTTCTCGACAGAGCAGCCGGAGGGACGGACGGAAAATCCGCACCAGATCCCAGAGCTGCTGAACCGGGAAGAGACCATGCGCCGGATGCTGTTGCATCAGGGCATCGGGCATGGGGCAGGCGGCGTTTTCTTCCGGCGGGAGGTTTGGGGAGATCTGCAGTTCCCCGTTGGCATCCTGTACGAGGACTATGCGGTGATGTATCGGGCCATTGCCCGCTGTGCAAAAGTGGAAGTGTTTCCGGAACCGATGTACGATTACCGCATCCATACCGGTTCGACCATGAAGAGCGGCATTGCCGAGAAGAATCTGGTCATTCTGGATGTGGGCGAAGACGTGACCCGCTTTATTGCGGAAACGGTCCCTGTGCTGAAAGCAGAAGCGGAATACCTACAGCTGGTTACATACCTGAAGACACTGAAAGGCATTCTGGATGGCGATTTTGCCAGCTATCCGGAGGCTCAGGCACGGATCTGCCGCTTTGTGCAGGAACACCGGGCGCTTGCCCGGCGGCCCTGGGCCAAAAAGGCAGACCGGATCAAGGTGAAAACACTTCTGATCAGCAAGCGGCTGTTTTATGCCGTTTATGGGCTGGGAGAATGGAAAAATAAACACACAGTCGAAAAATAGAATGGAGAAGTTATGCTGATTTATCTGGGGGCTTTTGCGGTTTCTGTGGGCATTGCCGCCTATGGCGAGCACCTGCGGACGAAGAAAAACAACGAGAAGGGCTTTTATCTCTGCCTGGCGCTGGCGGTGCTGGTGATGGCGGTATTGGCAGGCTTGCGGGACCCGTCCATTGGCACGGACAGCGTGGTGTATGAGGGATGGGTGGCGGATGCAAAGCTGCAGGATGGTCTGCTGGCATGTATCCGGCAGCGGCACAAAACAGAGCCGCTGTTTATGACGCTGGTCTATCTGGCAGCCCATGTTTTTGGTGATGTCCACTGGCTCTACTTTATGGTGGACTTGCTGGCCTGCGGCCTGTTTATGATCGGGCTGGTGCAGTATAAGGAGTATGTCTCTGTGCCCTATGGCTGGCTGGCTTACCTCTGCCTGTATTATGGCGATACCTACAATGCCGAGCGGCAGTCTGTGGCGCTGGGTGTGGCATTTCTGGCGTTCAGCTTTGCGTGGAAGAAAAAGTATCACTGGGCGGTCCTACTGCTGGCGGTCTCCTGCCTGTTCCACAATGCCACCTTTATTTCGTTTGGCGCGCTGCTGATCTATATCCTGCTTCAGCATTTCGACAACTGGTGGGTCAAGGGTGGCCTGGCGGCATTTTCGGTTTACCTTGCCTTCTTCAGCAAGGCTGTGGTCAGGCTGGCCCTGAATGTTGACTTTATTGATCGACTTTACGGATATTATTATGTTGCCAATGCGGGCGGTTTCACGCTGAATCCCATCATTGTGCGTCTGCCGTTCCTGATCCTGCCCATTGTGCTGTACCGCTGGTACGCAAAAGAGGGAGGGCAGCCGCCGCTTTACCCGCTCGGATGCCGATTTCTGGATCGTGATGATCCTGATCGAGATGGCAACGGCCCAGCTGCGCAACATCAGTGTGCCGCTCTACCGCATCTGCCTGTATTTTGCGTTCTTCCGCTATCTCGCCATTGGCCGTGTGGTCAAGTGCGTGGAGGATGAGCGTCTGCGCAAGCTGCTGAAGGCTGCCATGTGGGGAATGCTGGTCATCATCTGGATCTATCAGGCGTATATTCAGGGCAACAATGCCATTTGCCCGTACACCTCGGAGATCCTCCACATCGGCAGAGAAACATTCTTCTGAGGGGACTGAACATGGAGACAGAACTGATCAGTGTCATTGTTCCGGTCTACAATGTGGAGCGATATCTCCGCCGCTGCGTGGACAGCATCCTGCACCAGACCTATCAGGATCTTGAGGTCCTGCTGGTGGACGATGGCTCCACCGATGCCAGCAGAGCCATCTGCGACGAATATGCCGCACAGGAAGAACGTGTAACAGCAGTCCACCAGAAAAACGGGGGCCTCTCTGCAGCACGCAACACGGGACTCGAACGGGCACAGGGAACGTATCTCTGCTTTGTGGACAGTGATGACTTTCTGGACAGCCGGATGCTGGAAACGCTCTGCCGTGACCTGCAGGAACAGGATGCGGACGTGGCTGTGGTGGGCTTCCGGATGTTTGAATGGGAAGAAGAGCTTGCCCCGGCAGAACTCACTGTACCGGTGCAGTGTATGACAGGCCGGGAAGCCATCCGCAGCACCCTTGTTTCGGATGAGCTGGGGGATTTTGCCTGGAACAAGCTCTACAAGCGGGAACTGTTCCGGGATATCCGCTATCCGCTGGGGCGGATGATGGAGGATCAGGGCACGACATACCGCATTTTTCAGCAGTGCAGCAAGGTCGCATACCGCCCGGTGCCGCTGTATTATTACTATCAGCGCCCGGACAGCATCCTTCACCGCAGGAACATGAAGTTCTACGAGGATAAGCTGGATATGGGCTATCAGAAATATCAGGCCATCCGGGATGCATACCCGGGAATGTCGGAAAATGATGCCGCCATGCTGAACGTGGTGGAGCACTGCTATCCGTATCTAATGCAGGACACGGTGCGCCGCGCAAAGATGGAGGCCTTTCTGCAGGAGTGCGACCCGGCGGCGGCAAAGCTGCTCTGCACCAGCAGCCAGCGGAAGTATCAGCTGCTCAGATGTAGCCGGAGGCTGTATGCAAAACTGTTCCTGCTGAAAAACGGCCCGGCGGCAAAATAAGGGAGGATAATTTGTGCTGAACGATACCGTCAGTATCATTGTGCCGATTTATAACAAGGAAAAGTATCTGGAAAAATGTCTGGACAGCATCCTTGGTCAGACCTATCGGGATCTGGAGATCATTCTGGTGGATGATGGGTCAACAGACAACTCCCTTGCCATCTGCCAGCACTACGCGGAAAAAGATCCGCGGATCAAGATATACCATAAGCCAAACGGTGGCGTTTCCTCTGCGCGAAATCTGGGATTGGAAAAAAGTACAGGCACGCTGATTTCTTTTGCTGATCCGGATGATTCACTCCACGCCGAGTGCATAGAACGGCTTAAAAGAGTGCTGGATGAGACCGGTGCGGAGATTGCTTATTGCTACGGTCTGGATCTTCTGGGCACGACCGGACGAACGCAGACGAAGAGCGATGAGACGGAGAAAGTCAGTGTTATGCCGGTCAGACGATATGACTGGAACAGCCGGAAGGCACATACAGTGTGCTGGGGTGCGCTTTACCGCCGTGCGGTCACACAAGACGTTGTGTTCGATACTGACTTAAAAATTGGTGAGGATACGCTGTTTCTTGCAAAATGTATCCGAAAGGCAGAAAAAATTTCCTGCATCGACAAGGCACTTTACTATTACTATGTCAACGATGACTCGGTGACGAGCGGGCATTATTCGGCAGGAAAACTGACAGAGCTGAAGGCATGGCGGCGTATCTGTGAAGTGTTTGCAGATGAACCGTTCGTGTACCGGTCTGCACGGGCCGGATATGCGCTCCGGTGCAGAGAAATTGTGGTGAAATACTGCAAGGATGATGCTTTTATGGAGCAGGCGTGTGCCGAAGCGGAACGGGAGTTTAAGAGAAATGCCGGCCCCCTTCTGGCAGGCTGGCTTCGTGCAGGGCAGTATCGGTATTTTATAAAAACGTTGTATTCGTATCTGCTCTGGAACAGCTGGCTGAAAAAGAAACAGGCCAGAAAAACTTACGAAGTGGAGATCTGAATGAAAAAATCCCTCAGTCTGAATGCAGCAATGAGCGCATTCAAGACACTGATGAATATTATCTTCCCGCTCATTACATTCCCTTACGCTTCCAATGTTCTTCAGGTGGAAAACCTGGGAAAAGTGAACTTTGCAAGCTCCGTCTGCGGGTATTTTCTGCTGTTTGCAGGCCTTGGCATCTCCTCCTATGCAGTGCGTGAGGGCTCCCGCTATGTGAACGACCGGGAAAAGCTGTCGGCTTTTGCATCGGAGATGTTCTCCACCAATATGATCTCCACGGTCCTGACCTATGCGGCATTGGCGGTGACGATGCTTTTCTGGACAAAGCTCCATGCTTATACCGACCTGATGCTGGTGCTGAGTTTACAAATCTTCTTTACGACCATCGGCACCGAATGGGTGTTCACGATCTTTGAGGAGTATACCTATATCACCATCCGGGGTCTGCTGTTTCAGGTGCTGTCCATTTTCATGCTGTTTGCCTTCGTCAAGACCCGGGATGACTACTGCATCTATGCAGGCATCACGGTGTTTGCGGCGGTAGGTGCCAATGTGCTCAACTTTTTCCGGGCCCGGCGGTACTGCACCATCCGGCTGACAAGAAAGATCGACTGGAAAAAGCACCTCAAGCCCATCCTCATCATCTTTGCATCCACGCTGGCAACGACCCTTTATGTCAGCTCGGATACCACGATTCTGGGCATTCTGGGAACAGATTACAATGTGGGTATTTACTCGGTGGCGGGTAAAATCTACGGCATTGTAAAGAACCTGCTTTCGGCGGTGCTGGTGGTGTCTATCCCGCGGCTGTCCCATTATGCGGGCGTGGGGGACAAGGCAAACTTCAACAAGCTGTTCAACAATATCTTCAACGCGCTCATCGTGGTGGTGGCTCCGGCTGTGGTGGGACTGTTTGCTCTCAGCCGGGAGGTCGTCCTCTTTATTTCCGGGGAAAGCTATCTGGATGCGGTGATGCCCCTGCAGATCCTGAGCCTTGCCCTGATCGTCTGCCTGTTTGGCTGGCTGTACAATTCCTGCGCGCTTCTGCCCTGCGGAAGAGAAAAGGAACTGTTCTGGATCACGCTGGTCAGCGGTCTGCTGAACGTGGGGCTGAACATCCTGCTCATCCCGCGGTTCCGGGAGAATGCGGCAGCCTTTACCACTCTGCTGGCAGAGCTGTGCTCCATGATACTTTGTATCCGCTGCTCCAGGGGTCTGGTCACGGTCTCAGCTGACCGGCGCACCGTTGGCTCGGTGCTCTGCGGCTGTGTGGGCATCGTTCTTGTCTGTACCGGGGTCAAGGCACTGGCTCTGCCCAATCTCATCTGCATTCTGGCGGCGGTTCTGGGCTCAGTGGCTGCATACGCGGTCATCCTGCTGGGCATGAAAAATCCGCTGGTGCTGGAATATCTGGAAAAAGCGAAGCAGAAGTTCCGGAAAATATCCTGAATGGACAGGACCCGCTGCGGGGGCGAACACTCCCTGCGGCGGGTCTTTTTCAGAAAAAACGGCGGTTTCTGGTGCGTTCCGGCAAAATCACCACATTTCTTTGCTTCTGCAACAAATGTTTGTTAATAAATTATCCATCTCCCATCCTTGCAATACACACGCTTTTTGTTTATAATAAGGATGTACGGGGAAGTTCGCAGTGCGCGGCCCCCGATGAAGAGCAAAATTCGATTCCGAACGAAAAGAATTTGAGAGGAGTTTGTTACCATGGGTTTAGGTAAGAAAACGATCGACGATCAGAATTACTGCGGCAAGAAGGTCCTTGTCCGCTGCGATTTCAATGTCCCGATGAAGGACGGTGTGATCACCAACGAGAACCGCATCAATGCGGCTCTGCCCACCATCCAGAAGCTGGTCAACGATGGCGCTAAGGTCATCCTGTGCAGCCACCTGGGCAAGCCCAAGAACGGCCCCGAGGCAAAGTTCAGCCTGGCACCCGTTGCTGTGGCTCTGAGCGCAAAGCTGGGCAAGACCGTTGTGTTTGCCGACGACGACAACGTTGTGGGCGAGAACGCAAAGGCTGCTGTGGCTGCCATGAACAACGGCGATGTCGTTCTGCTGCAGAACACCCGTTTCCGCAAGGAAGAGACCAAGAACATGCCCGAGTTCAGCGAGGAGCTGGCTTCTCTGGCTGATGCTTATGTGGACGACGCCTTCGGCAGCTGCCACCGTGCACACTGCTCCACCGCAGGTGTCACCGACTACATCAAGGATACCGCTGTCGGCTACCTGATGGAGAAGGAGATCAAGTATCTGGGCAACGCTGTGAACGATCCCGTTCGTCCCTTCACCGCTATTCTGGGCGGCGCTAAGGTCGCTGATAAGCTGAACGTCATCTCCAACCTGCTGGAGAAGGTCGATACCCTGATCATCGGCGGCGGCATGGCTTACACCTTCGTCAAGGCTCAGGGCTACGAGGTCGGCAAGAGCCTGTGCGACGACACCAAGCTGGACTACTGCAAGGAAATGATGGCTAAGGCCAAGGAGAAGGGCGTCAAGCTGCTGCTGCCCGTGGATGCAGCCTGCATCAAGGACTTCCCCGATCCCATCGATGCTCCCGTGGACGTGACCATCGTGCCCATCAGCGCTATTCCCGCTGATATGGAAGGCTGCGACATCGGCCCCGAGACCATGAAGCTGTTTGCTGACGCTGTCAAGGCTTCCAAGACCGTTGTCTGGAACGGCCCCATGGGCGTGTTCGAGAACCCCACTCTGGCAGCCGGTACTCTGGCTGTTGCCAAGGCTATGGCTGAGAGCGATGCTACCACCGTGATCGGCGGCGGCGACAGCGCAGCAGCTGTGCAGCAGATGGGTCTGGGCGACAAGATGACCCACATCTCCACCGGCGGCGGCGCTTCTCTGGAGTATCTGGAGGGCAAGGAGCTGCCTGGTATCGCTGTGATCCAGAACGCATAAGCATCTGAACCAGCATCACTGAGGTGCGGCGGCATATACGCCGCCGCACTTTTTATTTTGGGTAATAAGATCTCTCAGGCTTGCCGACGCTCGCCAGCTCCCCATCCGGGAGGCAGGAGATGTCGTTTATCCTGCCTCTCCTGCCGGGAGAGGCGGCACCGAAGGCGGCGGGGAGGTATTTTGTGATAAGGAGATCGTTAGAATGGATAAGGCAAAGCGTAAGGCAATCATTGCAGGCAACTGGAAGATGAACAAGACCGCCACTGAGGCAGCCAAGCTGGTGGACGAGCTGATCCTCGCCGTCAAGGATGCTTCCTGTGAGGTCGTTATCTGCACCCCCTACACCGATCTGGTCACCGCTGTGGAAAAGACCAAGGGCACCAACATCCATGTGGGTGCCGAGAACGTCCACTTTGAGAAGTCCGGTGCTTTCACCGGCGAGATCAGCGCCGATATGCTGGTGGATCTGGGCGTGGAGTACGTCATCGTCGGCCACTCTGAGCGCCGTCAGTACTTTGCAGAGACCGACCAGACCGTCAACAAGCGCACGCTGGCTGCTCTGAACGCCGGTCTGAAGGTCATCCTGTGCGTGGGCGAGAGCCTGCAGCAGCGCGAGGAGGGCGTTACCGAGGAGCTGGTCCGTATGCAGACCAAGATCGCTCTGCGTGACGTGACTGCTGAGCAGATGGCAAACGTTGTCATCGCCTACGAGCCTGTCTGGGCCATCGGCACCGGCAAGACCGCTACCTCCGATCAGGCAGAGGAAGTCTGCGCACAGATCCGCAAGGTGGTGGGCGAGCTGTACGGCGAGGCAGTGGCCGAGGCTACCACCGTGCAGTACGGCGGCAGCATGAACGCTAAGAACTGCGAGGAGCTGCTGAGCAAGAAGGACGTGGACGGCGGCCTGATCGGCGGCGCTTCGCTCGACCCCAAGGCGCTGATGGAGATCGTCCACGCTGCCAACCAGGAGTAAGGAGGAAAATCGATGAATAAGACTCCCACCACGCTGATCATCATGGACGGCTTCGGCCTGTCCAACGATACCGTCGGCAACGCGGTGCGCGCGGCCAACACCCCCGTGCTCGACGGCCTTTTTGCCGAGTATGCCCACACGACGCTCCAGGCCTCCGGTCTTGACGTGGGCCTGCCCGCGGGCCAGATGGGCAACAGCGAGGTCGGCCATACCAATATCGGAGCGGGCAGAGTCGTGTTTCAGGATCTGCCGCGCATAAATAACGCCATAGCAGACGGCAGCTTTTTTGAAAACCCGGCCTACGTCAAGGCAATGGATGACGCAAGGTCCGGCGGCAGGGCACTGCATATTCTCGGCCTGCTGTCCGACGGCGGCGTCCACAGCCACAACACCCACCTTTACGGTTTGCTGGAAATGGCAAAGCGCAGAGGGG
>OHTZ01001631.1_pt1 | contig 10311 bp, 7 predicted proteins | sample 1579011 | NCBI WGS metagenome assembly OHTZ01 (sample SAMEA3879603, study PRJEB24766) | human gut metagenome | biome: human-associated habitat; feature: feces | place: USA | collected 1985/1987
GCGTTGAATACGCAAAAGAGTTATTGAAAATGGAAGAATGTGATTTAAAGAGTCTTCCCCAAAGATGCGGATTTGCTTCCAGAAGTACATTTTATGCAGCATTCATGAAGTTTGAGCATACTACACCAATGGATTTCAGAGCACACTTCATGAGTATAGAAATCAGAAAGAAAATAGATTTAAAAATAGGTAATTCAACAACCATTTAGTAATTAATCAAAAAAATTTATTGTTATGAAAAAGTGGACTTACTTAGTCGCTGCCGGTATTTTGCTGGGTGCGACACCGGTGTTTACCGGATGTATTGACAATGACGAGCCGGAAGGCATCACCGTATTGCGTGGTGCAAAGGCTGAACTGCTGAAAGCTAAAGCTTCGGTGGCAGCTGCCAGCGTAGAGCAGATTAAAGCGGAGGCAGCTTTAAAACTAGCAGAAGCTGAAGTAAAGAAAGCTGAAGCTGCAAGAATACAGGCAATCGCTGATTATGAAGCTGCAAAAGCAAAGGAAATGGAATATAAGGCTGAACTGGCTAATATTCAGAATGAAGAAGCAAGAGCAGACCTAGAGAATAAAATCAAGATGTACGCTGAACAACGTGCAGCAGCCGAAAGAGCCGCACAAGCAGCAGCAGCTCAATTAGAAGTGACTTTAATGAATCTGAAAGCTCAGTTAGCTACACAAGAAGCACTATACGAACAAGCATTGAAAGACTTGGCTTTGGCTAAAAACACATTAACTGAAGCTCAACAGAAACACCTGCAAAAATGGACCAACGCCTTAGATAATGCTCAGAAAGACGTAAAGTCAAAAGCAGAAAAGTATGAGACAGCAGTCAAGTTGTTAGCTGAACTTACCAAAACCATGGATAAGACCGAAGCTAAAGAAAGCTACCTGAGAACTGAGAAGAAAGCCGTAGAAGACGCCAAAGCCGAACTGGATGCCGCAATAGCAGCAAGAGACCTCGCAAAAGAATATGCTGAGAAAGAGATTGAGGCAGCAGGCAAGTGGGAAGAAGAAATGTTGGCATTGGAGGCTGACCTGAAAGCATTGGATAAGAAAATAGCCGATCTTCAGACTGAAAGAACCAAGGTAGAAATGGCCACTGCCGGAGAATATGATGAAGTGCTCAAAGCAAGACAAGCCTATATGGATCTGACAGGCTATACATGGGACGAGAATCTGCAAGACTTTGGTGAAATCAATTCTTCAAAAGAAGAAATCAAGCTGAATGATATTGCCATTTCAATCAATGAACCGGGTCTTGGATTATCGGCAGATTACACCATAACTGATAGTTACTATTATTCAGACTATCTGAAGGCATTGCAAAATGGCACTGAATTCCAGTTGAGTTCAGTTACTACTATCAACAACCTAAAAGAAGCGATAAAAGGTTGCGCATTGACTCCGAATGGCGAAGCATGGACAGCAGAGAATATCATTCTCTACACAAGTTGGTTGGAAAATGCGAAGGTCAATAGAGATTTTATAAAAGGGCAATGGGAACAAGCAGTTAAAGCATTCAAAGGATTAGAATTCGGGAATCCAACCAGTTTTGAAGGTTTTGACAAAGTGGAAGAGGTTGTAGCTATCTACAACGAAGCCATAAAGAAGTACAATGCAGACGTGGAAGCCATGAATGCAGCTCGGGACAAATATGAGAATATATCACAGGAAGACCGAGACAAACGGCAGGAAATTACAGACAACTGGACGAAAGCCCAAGCAGACAATCAAGCTGAATACGAAAAGACGATTGCGGAAATCGAAAAAGGCTTAGGTGCTTTAGAGAAGGCTAAAGATGTAGCGTATGCTAACTATGACAAGTTGAAAACTCAATATGATCAGATTGAAAATCCGACAGCAGATGACGCAAAGCCATATAAAGCAGCCGAAGAAACCTACAATAAAGCAGATGCTGCATATATAGATGCTCACAACAAAGCCTGGGGTTACAATAAGGATAATGGAGACGGTACTTGGACTTGGGTAAAAGGTTCCAGAGAAAAAGCCGATGACCTTCGCATTAACAAAAATGTAATTGCCGAAAAGGATTATTATTTAGCTATTGCCAAGCAAATGGAAGAATACTTCAAAGTAAATCCGAATGACGTTTTATATAGCGAATATATCAAATTGAATAATGCTATATATGAATACAACGTAGGTTCAGCACATGTGGCAAATGCCGCATATCAGGATGTACGCGCAGCACTAAGCTACTTCAACAGTTCTTTCGGATTCTCTTCTGATTATGCAGTCATAGACGCTGCTTATTATTATTATGACGAAGAAAAGCAAATGAACATACCACAAGAAGTAAAAGCTGAAGATGTAGCGAGAATCGACAAATATGACTTGCAAGACCGTATTTATTATTATTCAGAGCAACTTTATGGTTATAACAATGGAAACCGCTTAATAGAACTGACAACAGAAGAAATCAAAAAAGAAATAGAGGAACGGTACATGGCAAATAATCCGGACGCGTCCTTTGTTCCTTATTGGTATTACACAAATATGTACAATTCATCCTACGGAGCTGTAGGTAAGGTTGAGTACTACACAGCTGCAATAGCTCAAGGCAATGCCGCTCTGCAAACTGAGACAAAAGCTAAGATTGAAACCCTCCTGGCAGAGATGGATGCACATTTGGCAGCTATCGACGCTCAATTCGCAGGTTACATCACAGATGTTGTTGAACCCGCAGAAAAAGCTTACACCACTGCATATACTACTTTGATGGATAAATTCACAAAGATAGATGCCGATCTTGCCGAGGCTAATGCACAGAAATTTGCCAAGAAGCCGGTTCTTGACAAGATAAATGCGGCTATCGCAGTTTACTTGTCACAGGAGATGAAACCTGACGGCACACCTGTTAAATCAACCACTCTCGATGACCTGAGAGCAGAACTGAAAGGCATCTATGATGCGGCAGTAGCTGATGTATACGAAAGGGAAACTACCTTGATTGAAAAGAAAGAAGCTCTGCAAGCTGTCATTGATGGTACCAAAGAACCGGTTGCAGCCCAGCAAGAAGCCGTAGCAGAAGCTCAGGCAGCATTGGAAGCAGCTCAGGCTGAATTAAAAGCTGCAAGTGAAGCTTTGCAAGCTGAAATCGAACGCATTTCTGCAACAGACGCTGAATAATTCTTAGTAACAACTACTTTAAATAAAGTAAGATGATAAAGAAACTTTGCACAATCTTATTGTTAGCCGCATTTGTTGCGCCCGCATGGGCGCAACAAACCCGCGGCGACAAGGAGGGTGTAGTGTTTGCTCCCCGCAAGGGTCAGTGGCAGGTGTCATTGGTATTAGGAAATAGTGGACAGTCGTACAACGACAACACTTTATTCCTTTTACCGCAATACACCAACACAGAAGGCTCGATAGGACTTCCCTCCGGAGGTTCCGATATATCGGGCGAACTGAATGGCTATCTGAACATCAGCGGGCTCAATGAAAATAGTTTAATCAACATCGCCGGTTTACAGGCCAAATACTTCATAAGCGACTGTTGGGATATTAACTTCACTTTGGGAATGAACATCAGTATTACCCCAAAGAAGGACTACATAGAGGGCGATTATGAATCAGCGCCCGACATGATTATCCCGGCTCAGAAGTATGTAAATGCACAAGTGACCAATAATTGGTATGTATCGATTGGTTCAAACCGCTATTTCAAAACGAGCAATCCACGCATACACCCATACATAGGAGCCGTAGCCGGTTTCCAGATGGCGCGTATTGAAACCACAGAACCCTATACAGGCAAAACGTATAGCGACGGAGAAGACGAAGACAGTGAAGAAGGACTTCCGGAACACGTCTACCTGGCAGCAGGAAAAGCCGGACAGATGTTCGGCATCAAAGGCGCTGCCGTAGCGGGACTGGAATACTGCCTTGCCAAAGGTATGATTGTCGGTCTGGAACTCCAGCCGGTAGCTTACCGCTACGACGTGATACAAATCTGCCCGAAAGGTTTCGACAAATACAGTATAGGACACCACAACATCAAGTTGTTTGATATGCCTGTGCTGAAACTCGGTTTCAGATTCTAAAATGAAGGAACAGCGTTAAGCCAAAGACTTAACGTATGTAATGCAGGGAAGGCGGTTCTGCTAACACGATTAGCCGAACCGCTTTTATTATAAAAACCAGTTATATAATGAAGAAATATATTTTACTTTTATCTCTTGTCGTCATAGCAATAGGATGGACTGCTTGTTCGGAAACTTCTAACGGTCCGGGTTGCCGCATCAAAGGATATCTTTCATTCAAGGAATATAAAAAGGTATACCTGACAGACAATTCCGAGAACCGCATAGATAGTTGTGAAGTCAAGGACGGACGCTTTTATCTCGAAGAAAAAGGCAACATCAGCGAACCGTATGTAGCCATCATACACATGACAGCAGAACAGGATTCCACCGATCAGCTCGATATGCCGGTTGCTATAGAAAATGGCACCATAAAGGTTGAACTGGGAGAATATATCAAATTATCCGGTACTCCACTGAACACCCGAATCAAAGAATTTCTTGACGCTTTGCAACATTGTAAAGACGGAGTCGTTTCAAAAACAGACATTACACCGGAGGAAATATCTGAGATATTTTCACAATTCTACAAACAGCAGATTTTATCCAACAAAGACAATGCTGTAGGAGAGTACATCTATCGTAACTATGGCGTACATCTGAATACCGATGACAATAAACAGGTAAAAGCACAAATGGGTAACTAAAAACAGTGTACTATGAAACTCAAAATTATCATTACCACCATGGCACTGACAGCAGTTTGCCTAGGTGTCCATGCACAGGAAAAGAAAACAAATCCGAATCCGTGGTTCGTACAAGGGCAAATGGGAGCCTCCTACTCTACCGGAGACGCCGATTTTGGAAAGCTGTTAGCTCCTACCGGAGCCATTGCTGTGGGGAGCCCGGCTTGCCATCAGTGGTTGGCGCGGACGCGTCGGCTCTGAAATCAGCAAGCAGGCTCACGGGTTTTATTATGGCGCAGCCACCGTAGACGGATTGATGAACCTCAGCCAGCTCATCAGGAAATATCCCGAACGATTGTTCGATCTCAGCGTTATAGCCGGTATAGGTTTCAACCGTACTTACAGCCACAGCATCAGTAGCTTTATGGGACGCCTCGGTTTGCAAGGAGCTTTGCGACTGAACGATGCTCTGGACTTCAACATCGAAGCACTCGCCAACGGCGTTTCCGATCGCTGGAACGGGCGGGATGATCACTCTTTCGATACTTACTTCACTCTATCATTAGGACTCACTTACAAATTCAAGACCGGATATAAATGTATCACTTGTATATCCGAAGAATATCCAGAAGTGCTATACACCGAAGAGGAAGTGAATCAACTCGTCAATGAGCAACGGTCACAAGTGACAAAGGAGGTGAAAGAAGTTATGATGCAAAAGACTGATACCGTAATCATAAAACAGGACTGTCCGCCCACTAAAGTAGTGAAAGGCATCAAAAGCCACGTTGCCTTCGGATTAGGCAGAACGAATGTTGCCCCCAATCAGGAAATGAACGTGCTTGCCATAGCCGATTACATGAAGCAATTCCCCGAATCGAAGGCTACCGTAACAGGCTTTGCCGACAACGGAACCGGTAGTCGGGATATCAACCGCCGCTTGGCCAAACAACGTGCAGAAGCAGTAGCAAAACAGTTGATAGAAAAATACGGCATCAGCCGTGACCGTCTCACTGTATCCAGTATGCAAGATAAGGAACAACCGTTCCAAACAAACGACTGGAACCGTGTTGTCATTATCATCGCCGACTAACCAATATATTTTCATCAGAGGCCATCATTCATCTCAATGATTATCTTCAAGCAGCCTCAAAGGGTGTTGTGAACATCCCAATTTTCACAACACCCTCTCACATGACAACTCCCAACACTTATTCCCACCACAAATCCCCTTTAAAAGAGTCCAGATAATTAAAAAACCTTCATTTGCAGGTTTTCCCGAGAAATTTAGTAATTTTGCGTTCGACTGAAAAATTCAGTGATTATTCAGAATAGATATTCCCGGAACAGATATGAGCGAAGACTTTGAAGCACCAAAAGACGACTTGGAAAACGGACTCCCGGAAGGGAGCGAAGGACATTCGGATTATAAACCCGCTGACACGAAAGACGTAAAAGCAAAATACCAACTTAGCGGTATGTACCAGAACTGGTTTCTGGATTATGCTTCATACGTTATTCTGGAGCGTGCCGTGCCCCACATCAATGATGGTTTGAAGCCTGTGCAGAGACGCATCCTGCACTCCATGAGGCGTTTGGAAGATGGACGTTACAACAAAGTAGCGAACATCGTAGGACATACCATGCAGTTTCACCCGCACGGCGATGCTTCCATAGGCGATGCGTTGGTGCAGCTAGGCCAAAAGGATCTGTTGATAGACTGTCAGGGAAACTGGGGTAACATACTGACAGGAGATGGTGCCGCTGCCCCCCGTTATATCGAAGCACGTCTGTCCAAATTCGCATTGGATGTGGTTTTCAATCCCAAAACCACCGAATGGCAAGCGTCATACGACGGACGAAACAAAGAGCCGATCACCCTACCTGTCAAATTCCCGCTCTTGCTCGCTCAGGGAGTAGAAGGTATTGCTGTGGGCCTTTCTTCCAAAATCCTGCCACACAATTTTAACGAACTGTGTGATGCCTCCATTGCCTATTTGCGTGGTGAGGAATTCAAACTCTATCCCGATTTCCAGACAGGAGGCTCTATTGATGTATCACGCTACAACGATGGAGAACGCGGCGGAATGGTGAAAGTACGTGCTAAAATCAATAAAATAGACAACAAAACATTGTCCATAGCCGAAGTGCCTTTCGGAAAGACTGTCCCGGGGGTATGCGACTCTATTGTCAAAGCCAGTGAAAAGGGAAAAATCAAGATTCGGAAAGTAGAAGATCTTACTTCTGAAAAAGTGGAAATCCTAGTGCACCTTGCTCCGGGAGTATCCTCGGACAAAACCTTGGACGCGCTCTATGCATTTACTGATTGTGAAGTAAGCATATCTCCCAATTGCTGTGTAATTGATGAAAAGAAACCCCACTTCCTTACAGTCAGTGCCGTCCTTAAAAAAGCCACGGACAACACGTTGTCCCTGCTTCGTCAAGAGTTGGAAATACACAAAGGAGAATTGCTTGAAAACCTTCATTTCGCATCATTGGAAAAAATCTTTATCGAAGAACGGATTTATAAGGAAGTAAAGTTCGAGCAATCCGAAAATACAGATGCCGCCTGCGAATTCATTGATGAACGGCTGACTCCTTTCTATCCGCAATTTATCCGTGAAGTGACCAAAGAGGATATTCTGAAGTTATTGGATATCAAGATGGCCCGAATTCTGAAGTTCAACAAGGATAAAGCAGATGAAAACATAGCCCGTATCAAGGAACAGATTGAAGAAATAAACAATCATCTGGCACATATCGTAGAATATACCATTGACTGGTATCAGATGTTGAAAGATAAATATGGCAAACAATACCCCCGCCGTACAGAGTTACGTAACTTCGATACCATTGAGGCGGCGAAGGTAGTGGAAGCTAACGAAAAACTCTATATCAACCGCGAAGAAGGCTTTATCGGCACCGCCTTGAAAAAAGATGAATTTATAGCCAACTGTTCAGATATTGACGATGTGATTATCTTCTATAAAGACGGCAAATACAAAGTGGTTCGTGTAACAGACAAAATGTTTGTCGGCAAGAATGTTCTCTATGTCAATATCTTCAAGAAAAACGACAAACGTACCATATACAATGTGGTCTATCGGGATGGAAAAGAAGGGTTTCACTATATCAAACGATTCAACATTACCTCCATCACCCGCGACCGTGAATATGATGTAACGCAAGGTACGCCCGGCTCACGTATCGTTTACTTTACAGCCAATCCCAATGGGGAAGCGGAGGTTATCAAGATTACCTTAAAGCCGAATCCGCGTATCAAAAAAATCATATATGAAAAAGATTTCAGTGACATCAATATAAAGGGACGCCAGTCCATGGGCAATATCCTGTCTAAATACGAAGTACATAAAATAGCCTTGAAACAACGTGGCGGCTCTACTTTGGGTGGAAGAAAAGTATGGTTTGACCGGGATGTGCTCCGCTTGAACTATGACGGACGCGGTGAATATCTGGGAGAATTCCAAAGTGACGAATTGATTTTAATAGTCCATGAAAATGGAGAATTCTATACCAGTAACTTTGATTTGAACAATCATTATGATCCGGGGATCCACATCATCGAGAAGTTCGATGCCAACAAGGTATGGTCCGCCGCTTTATTTGATGCCGACCAGGGATATCCTTATCTGAAACGATTCACTTTTGAATCCACTTCACGCCGTCTCAATTATTTGGGCGAGAATAAGGAAAGTCGTTCTATATTGCTTACTTGTGTGGCTTATCCACGCATACAAGTCATATTCGGAGGACATGACAGTTTCCGTGATCCATTGGAAATAGATGTGGACGAATTCATCGGAATCAAGAGTTTCAAAGCGAAAGGAAAACGAATCAGTACTTACAACATTGAACAAATAAATGAACTGGAACCTTTACGCTTCCCCGAACCTTCCAAAGAAGAGGACGGTGCGGAAGAGGGGACTGATGAAAACGAAGAAACTGCCGAAATTGAAGATCCGGATCATGGTAAGAGTGAAACAGATATCATTGATGAAATTACCGGCCAGATGAAACTGTTTTAAAAAATGAAGAAAATTCTCCTGTTATTACTGTCCCTGTTTTTGGGGCTGTCTTCGCAGGCGCAGGAAGACAGCTTACAAGCAAACCGCTACGTTATGAGAGCTACTCTTTACGGTGCCGGTTTTACAAATATATTGGACACCTATCTTTCACCGATGGAATATACCGGACCCGAAATTCGTATCCTGCGTGAAAGTATGCGCATGACCAAACTGATGAATGGCAACGTGTCTGTTCAAAGTCTGTTCCAAGCCAATCTGTCCCTGACAGAGAATAAAGCAGAAACAAGTAATGAAATGGCAGGTATGGTCAATTGGAATTATGCACTGCATTACCAGTTCCGGCTGACAGAAAACTTGAAGATACTGGCGGGTCCCATGCTGGACTTGAACGGCGGGTTCATCTATAACATGCGAAATTCCAATAATCCCGCCCAAGCTAAAGCATATGTCAATCTGGCGGCATCGGGTATGGTCATCTATCGGTTTCATATCGGTAACTATCCGCTGATAGCCCGTTATCAAGCCAATCTGCCTGTCATGGGGGTTATGTTTTCCCCGGAATACGGACAATCTTATTATGAGATATTCAGTTTAAAGAATGGCGGCAAGAATGTGCTGTTCACTTCCCTGCATAACCAACCTTCCTTGCGACAGCTGGTTACATTGGATTTTCCTATCCGGTCGGTCAATATGCGTTTCGGATACCTATGTGATATCCAGCAGGCGAAAGTCAATAATCTGAAAAGTCATATATGGTCACACGCCTTTATGATAGGTTTCGTGAAAAACTTCTATTTATTAAAAGGTAAGAACAAAGTGGCGATGCCCAGCCGGGTCAGCCCTTATTAATATAGAGAATGAAAAGAAATAGTTATTTTTTTATCAGTCTGTTATTGTCTGTTGTATTATTTACTTCGTGCATCACGGAGGACGAATACGACAACTCCCCCGAAGGCAACTTCGAAGCGTTATGGCAGACTATCGACCGCCAGTATTGTTTCCTTGACTATAAAAAGCAGGAATACGGATTGGACTGGAATGAAATATACAGCCAGTATAAACAGAGAATATCCAAAGGCATGAATAATGAACAGTTATTCGAAGTTCTGGCAGATATGCTGAACGAGTTGCGTGACGGACACGTAAATCTGTCTTCCAAACTGGAGTACTCCCAATATCGTGAATGGTTTGACAGCTATCCGGCCAATTTCAGCGACAGCATCCAACGTGTTTATCTAGGTAAGGATTATGCCCAATCCTCGGGTATGAAGTATCAGATATTCGAGGACAATATAGCCTATATTTATTGTGGCAGTTTCCAATCGGGCATCGGTGAAGGAAATCTAGACGAGGTTCTAAACAAACTGGCTATTTGTGATGGGTTGATTATTGATGTGCGAAATAATTCGGGTGGTAATCTTACCACAGCCGAGAAATTAGCCGCACGTTTCACGAATGAAAAAGTGCTGGTAGGCTATATGTCCCATAAAACCGGACCGGGGCACAATGACTTCTCCAGTCCCAAAGCAGTTT
>OHTZ01001634.1_pt1 | contig 10294 bp, 8 predicted proteins | sample 1579011 | NCBI WGS metagenome assembly OHTZ01 (sample SAMEA3879603, study PRJEB24766) | human gut metagenome | biome: human-associated habitat; feature: feces | place: USA | collected 1985/1987
GCCCTGCACGTATTGGGCATTGAAGCCTTCGGCTACGGTGGGGGAGGTTCCGAGTTTAACCAGACCGCCCAGTCCACCGCCAGTCTCGTTCACCGATGAAGTACCGTGCAGCAGCGATGCGTTGTCTATGAAGTAGGACGGAATGGTGGAGAAGTCGGTCATGCCGAGCATGGGGTTGTTGATGCGCATGCCGTTCCATGTCACTTGCGTGTGTGAAGGCGACGTTCCTCGGAACGCGACGGTCGAGAGCGTGGCGCGTCCGTAGCTCTTGACGAATACGGACGAGTTGAACGTCAGGATGTCGGCCATCGAGAGGGCGATGTTCTCTTTCAGTGCGAGTGAATCGAACTTCGTCTTCTGCACGCCGATTTCTTTCATCGGCCGATGTCCGATGACCGTGACTTCCGGTATGGTAAGATGCCAGTCCGACCGCTTTTTGCTTTCCGTCTGCTGCGCGAAGAGTGTCGTGGGGAGACATGCTGCCAAAGCGAAGAACAGATATAGTCTTTTCATATTGCCTCCTTTCTTATTTCCAACAAAATGCACCGGGGATAATCCCGACATAAAATTCATCTATCAATTTCCCTTCGGGCGAGTAGCGGTATATCATGCCCTGCTGCTGGTAATCGATGGCATCGGCGATGTATACTTCCCCGTTGGCGGGGTTTACCGTCAGTCCGTAATAAATCGTGCCGCTGTATTCGAGGAACGGACGCACCGGCACATGGCTGGCTGTCACGTCCATGCTCCAAATGGCCTTGTTGATCCAGTAGAGTTTGTCCCTGTCGCCATTGAGCTGCACCTCCGAGGGCCAGTCGCCCAACTTGAACTTGAACTGCTTCTCCACCGTGAATGTCTCGGCGTCGATGCGGTAGAGCGACGGGGCTTCGTAACCGTAGGGGCTGCCCTCATAACCGCCGTCGGTCACCGTCCACATTTTGTTGTACTTGTCCATGACCAGCGATGTCGGTTGTATGCCGACCTTCAGTTCATCGACCACTTGGTCGGTTTCGGTGTCGATTTTGATGATGCGGTTCTGATACGACCAGCAGTTGCAATAGACGTATTTGCCGTACTGCACCATTTGCTCCGTCGAGCCGCTTTCCATCGTCATGTCCGGCACTTGAATGTAGCCGGTAATTTCATATTTCTTCGGGTTGATGATGAAGATGCGGTTGTCCCACAGTTGGGTGACGTAGGCTTTTTCGTCGCTTAGGAAATGAATGTAGCGCGGCGAGGTCAGGTTCTCGATGCGTCCCACCTCCTTGAAGGTGTTCAGGTCGATGGCGAAAATCACGTGGGAGTTGTTCACCACGACCCAGCCCTTGTTGTCGTAGATGGTCATCGACTGCGCCACGTCGCCGAGTTTCATGCCGTTGGCACGGAAGAAGATTTCGTTCTGTACCTGTTTGGTCGCAGGGTCGTAATAGGACAAGGTAGCATTGCCGTACTGGAAGTTGCCCTCGTTGGTGATGAACAGTCCGGCTCCCGTGGCGTTGAAATCTTCCACGGCATCGCCGTAGTCCCACTTCATGCAGGATGTCAAGGATAGTGTCACTCCGACAACTACGCTCCATAGCAGATATTTCAATTGGTGATAGGTCATACCGTTATTTTTATAGTTAATCCCCGGTAGTCTTACCTTACGGTAAGCATACCGAGGATTGGCAGAAAACTTATTGTTTGGTTATCTATTCGGCAGGCTTGTACTTCCCGTCTTTCATATCTTGGTATGTGGGGTTATAAGCACATTCTCTGACAGACCATTGAGATTCTCCTGTTAGAACATTGTTTTCAAACAGGTATTTGAAAGAACTGAAATCAGTAACATCTCCTTGCCCGCTTATACTAATCCCTTTTACTGATTTGAGACCTGAAAAATCAATGGACAAAATACCATTAGAACCAAAATCAGAATACGGGCATGTTATTGAAAGATTTTCGGATATTGATTCAACGGTAGGATAAGACACCTCATCAGCCGTCATACCCCATACAACAGTAGATGTTACAATATTAAACAGTCCGTTTATCGTTTTTAATTTGGGACATAGAATATTAGTAGCCTCAATCTCAAACTTAATTTGTTCATCAGCTCCATCCGTTCCAATGCTTTCCAGATTGGTAAACTCAATATCATTCTTAAGAAAATCAGTCGTAACCGAACATGAACCGAGAATTTTTTTCAATGACGGGAAGGTAATATTATTTGCATTCGTATTATTTTCTAATGTTAAAGTACCTCCTATTTCCTGCAATTTAGGAAATTCAATTTCCGCACCCGTATCAACACTTCCCGAATTCAATGCAATAGTCATATTTCCTGCCACACGAATAAATGGCATAACAAATTCTTTTACATAAAAATAATCTTTGCATTGGAAGTCGCCCTCTATATTTGAGATTCCCTCAAGAGTCAATTCGGTCAATCGACAATTTTTAGGAAGCAGAAGAAGGCTACCGTTAAATGTTTCCGAACCTACGATTTTATTTAGTTGCTTACATTGTAGGGTAAGTGTATTCCCGTTAAAATTTATCTGGGACAAATCCAGTTCTTCTATGAGCAGATTACTTAAAGTCATATCACCGAGTACATCTTTCAAAGAAGATATATTAAACTTATTGACTTTATTCGCATCCACACTGGTCTCTCCGCAGGAAATAAGACCGGGAAGTTCAACAATGGAAATCTCTTTGCAATTTTTTATAGTCAGTCCTCCAACCGAATGTAATTCGGTCATTGCAAGACTTCCGATGGAGGACATATCGGAGAATGAGGCAGTACCGGCCACACTTTCCAATGCCGGTAGATAAATTCCTTGCAGTTTGGGAAAATATTGGACTGTAAGTTCATTCCCGATCTGTTTTAGTGCTGAGAAAACAATGGCTTCGGTTGTCGCTGATTCTTTTTGTGCTACCGAACCTTTGACAATTAAGGAAGCTCCGACAGATTCAACGGCATTTGCATCCAAATCAAGCAAAGCATCGGAGGTTATATACATATCCTCACCAATGAACTCGACTTTGGGTATGGATATTTTTTCAATGACAGAACTGTTAACGACAAAATCGCCGGTCACTCCAAGCAAAGAGGGCAGATTAACCGTTTTGAGCGTTATGTTTTTACTGGTAGAAGTTGTCGATCCTAATTTGAAACTTCCGAGTTGTTCCAGATTATCCAACCCCGTCAAATCCGCTCCTTTGTAAGACGGATTGATAACAAGAGAGTTACTGATTTGTTTCAGGTTGGCAAGTCCGTCCAGATTGGTGATTTCTTCTCCGTCTGCCGTTCCGATGGTCAGGCTGCCTTCGATTTTGTTTATTCCTGTCTTTGCAAAATTATCAACCTCGGCTTGCGTGGCAAGTACTACGCTGCCGCTCTGTTCGATGTCTGCATATTGATAAGTATAGGAATATACTTTGCTCTCCTGCATTCTGGAGGTGACTACGAATTTCCATTCATTTTCCCAATCCTCTATGGTTGATGGATTCGGGTTAATAGAGGCTCCCTCGCAAAGGGCATACTCTACGGTAGCCCCTTTCAGACTGGTATTATAAGGTATCTCAACTGTAATCTTGTCCCCGACTATCATGGCTTGATAGGTAATGCCATCTACAGTTAGAGCAAACTCGGAGATGAAGTGATCCTTGCCGTCTATTCCGCTTACTTCAGGGTCGTCATCACTACATGCAGCAAGGCAGAGCGTAGCGAAACAGAATAGGATGAAATGATATATTTTGTTCATAATGAATTTTATTTGTCGTTATTGTTGTTTTCATCACAGAACTTGAAAACTTCCGTGGAATTTTCCCCTAACCATCCGGCTTTTACATTGACTCCGGTCTGCACCTTGATAAAGTCGATATGGGAAAGGTTTGCAGGTGTACCGTCGATATTGACTGCATCGGAAATCTTAAAATAGTTTCCAAGTGCTCCCGCGTTAGGATTGTCTTTATTGGGCATATCATCACCAATATTATCGGCATATCCCCATCCGAACGGATTATTGGACCACATGCCTGTCGACGGGCTTTGTTCGGTACGTGCTTTCAGGCATGTGCCGTATAACGTATAGGAATCCTCTTCAATCCACAAAGGATAATAAAACTCTTGCGGGTGATAGTTGCCGAGACGGTCAATCGCCCCTTTATTTCCCTTGTTGTCTTGCCATTGGGTGTCCATGTTGGGACCGGGACGGAAATAAGTTACGGCATAGTCCTGAATGGTTTCGGGTTTTCCATATTCAGAACCCTTCAGTTCATACCATTCATCGTTGGGCAAGCCGTCTCCATTGACATCTTGCATTACCCATACAATGCCCGGTTCATTTGACGAATCAAAGGCATTTCCTTTGATGGAAAAATCATAACCGCCTTTGTTTTCGATACTGTGGTCGAATCCTACTACGATATATCCTCCCCAACCTCCAAGAGAAACATATTGTTCATTATCAAGACGTTTTTGTGCGTAAGCACAGGCTGCTTCGTGCGTGCTTTCCCCATTGAAACCTGCTGTATTCGTTTCGTTTACGAATTGTCCCGGAGCCGGAACAAATTCATATACTTTATTGCTGTAAATGGAATTTCCGGCAGCAAAAGGTCTTTTTCCGGCCGCTTCACAACATTTCACCGGAATATTGACACTGACTTCATCGACACCGGAGACCGAAATATTACGGGTGAGCACTGCTTTTGTATCTTGATTGTCGTATTTCACAGTAAAGGTAAGCGTGTGTTCTCCGGTTTTAGAGGGTTTGAAACCGTAAACCAAGGAATTGGCTCCCTCAATCGGTTGCCCGTCCAAAATCCATTGATAAGAAGGCTCGGCACTTATTGATACAAAGGGGCGGACAAACAAAGTACGTCCTAATTCTACGTATTTGGTATTATCCTCGGTGAAATATAAAGATGACGGAACTACGATTTCAATTGGAAGTTTATCGACAACCTCAATAGAAACTGTCTTCTCTGATTGTCCGTCTTCATTCGCTACAGTTAAAGTCAGTTCATAAGTTCCCAACTCATCTTGCTTGAATGTATAAGTATTTTCAGTTCCGACTTCGTTCCCGTTAAGAGTCCACAAATAAGTAGCTCCTTCTGCATTTTGAATGTCGGGAGTAAGGATATATTCACGTCCTGCGACAACTTTAAGCCCTATAGAGGGGGTTACCAATGAAATGACGGGCGGAGCCAATTCATTGACATCCACACGAATTTCTTCCTCTGTGCTGGCATCCCTCGTATCCACACGCAGGGTAACGTAATACGAACCGCATTCGTTGAAAATGTATTTCAATTGAGGCTCATCGGAAATGATACGACCGTTGCATTTCCATGAATAAACGGCGTAATCGACATTCTGATAGGTCGGCTCAATAACGACCTCTTTTCCTATCTTTACAACGTAGATTCCGTCCTCGCTATCCAACTCAATGACAGGAGGCAATATCACGTCCTGCGATATTTCTTCGTCTTTGTTGCATGCAAATAGAAATATCGTCAAGGAGAATAAAAGCAAATACTTCTTCATTATATTTATAATTTTAACGCTGAAATTCCCTTGAAGAAAGTATTTAATTTCAATCTCCATTGGGATATAATAAAAAGGGGCAAATACTTAGCATTTGTCGTTAAAAAGCATTTGCCCCAAATTCATGTTATTCGTTTACGGTTACATCAATATCGTCTATGGCAACGTAAGCAGGAGTGTTCAATCCGTATGCGCTTGAATCGCTTCCTTCGAAATTGATAGCTACAGTACATACGCTGTCACCTAAACCGCTTAAGTCCACTTGGCTCCAACCAGTACGGATTTGATTGGCCAAGCCTGATTCTGCATCCTTACTGGAATCGAAGTTTGCCAAATAGTATTCTACTTCCTTACCTGTAGGTTTACCCGTCGCATCCAACGCAACAAATACCACCTTAAACCATCCTTTTTGTGCCGACAAAGAGCCTTGTGTAAACGAGTTGCCATCCTTCATGACCAAGTAGGTATAAGTTGTATTGCAGACCCATACACTGTTGAATTTGCCATATTTCGGTGTACCCTTAACTGGCTTCTTTGGAATTTCGACTTTATATCCGGTTGCATTGGTCAAGTAAATCTTGGCGCACTTGTCATAGGTTGCTCCCGCATCATTGTATGAATCGCTATAACCGAAAGCAACGGCAAAATTTTTACCGCTATGACCGCCATTCTTATCATAAACGCTACATTGATTCTCATAATCACCCTGTGTCAGATTATGGAAATTAGAGATGGCAAAACCACCATTCCAAAACTCATATTCCCAAGGCTGTCCGCTTACCCATTCTTGTTCCAAATAGTTAATCGGGAACTGAATGTACGTACCGGTTTGCCCGATTTGAGTGATGTAGCCGGTCGTTACCTGCTTGCCGTTGGCCGTGGCAGAATAGAGATTGTTTCCATACTGGTCAGAAGCCATTACGCTGGAAGGTACGTTATCAAAATTGATAAGCGCATTGGTAGAACTTATCGCGCGGGTTTGAATCGCACTCTCCTCATACGGAGCAAGGAAGTCATCATCGGACGAACATCCTGTGAACACTGCGGCGGCCATTGCTACAACAGCCATTGCCAAGAATTTAAGATTCTTTTTCATAACTCAATTATTAAAAGTTAAACAAAAAAGTTTAAGCACACATTCGTTTTCTTTGCGATAGATTTGCAACGAATGAGAAATCGGTTATCAAAAAGAATATAGGTGCCTGTGGACGAGCCTCTGTTCATTTTAATCTAATGCCAATTATCCCGTGGTCACTAAATCATATCTCATCAAGCAGGTCTTCTGGCTCATCCCGCTTATCGCGCCTTCCCAGCTTTCACCAGTGGCAAAGAGTGCGATAAACTTTAATAGGACTTACAGCTGCGAGTACAGCTCCGGATTTTCACCGGGATTCCCTTTTAATTCCGTTTCGCGCCAACGGCTAATCCGGAAACCGATATTACTGACAAAGTTAGGAATTAAATCAATAAAACAACTGGAAAAAGAAAAAAAACTTCAAGCAACACTTTTTTCATCTTTTCCGCTTCGTTTAATTATAAAATCCATTATCTTTGCCCCGAATTGGTTTCGGATAGTCTATCTGCTATTCGGATTAAAAGGGAATCGGGTGCAAATCCCGGACAGTCCCGCTGCTGTGAAACTCTGCTGGAATCTTGAAAAATACCTTTGCCACTGATGTGACAATCCTCACATCGGGAAGGCTTCAAGATAAGGAGTCAGTCAGAAGACCTGCCATTCATTAAAGGCTGTTTTTACTCGTGGGATTAGGAAAGCAGTACGAAAGAAAATAAGAAAATAAAAAATTTACGGGAGGAATGCCTATGAAAAAGGTATGTCCACGTTGTGGTGCAACATTTGATTGTATGCACAATGATATTTTATCGTGTCATTGCGCAACTGTCCGACTGGATGCTCTGCAACGCACCTATTTAATGGAGAATTATTCCGATTGCCTGTGCCATGACTGCCTGAAAGCCGTCAAGGACAGTTTCTATGCCTGCGAAATTAACCCCCGTTATAATAAGAAGAAAAATGATAAAGAAAGTATTGATTGCAAACAGAGGTGAAATAGCCTTACGTGTAATGCGTTCCTGCCGAGAAAAGGGCATACGGACCGTTGCTGTCTTTTCAGAAGCCGACCGCACTTCTCATCATGTGATGTATGCTGACGAGGCCTATCTTATAGGTCCTGCTATAGCCAGGGAAAGCTATTTAAATATAGAAAAAGTAATAGAGACTGCCAAACGATGCAAAGCCGATGCCATTCATCCCGGTTATGGTTTTTTGTCCGAGAATGCTGATTTTGCCCGCCGATGCAAAGAGGAGGGGATCATCTTTATCGGCCCTTCCGCCGAGACGATGGAAGCGATGGGTGACAAGATTGCCGCCCGTAAGCGTATGATTGCCGCAGGTGTTCCCGTAGTCCCCGGTACGGAACAGCCGTTGCAAAGTGCCGAAGAGGCGGTACGTATCTGTAATGAAATAGGCTATCCTGTCATGCTGAAGGCTTCTATGGGAGGCGGCGGTAAAGGGATGAGGCTGATACACAGTGAAGACGAAGTGGTGGAGGCATATAACACCGCCCGTTCCGAGTCCATGTCTTCTTTCGGGGATGATACGGTTTATCTGGAAAAATTTGTGGAGGAACCCCATCATATAGAATTTCAAATACTGGGTGACAATCATGGCAATGTAATCCATCTGTTTGACCGCGAGTGTTCTGTTCAGCGTCGCAACCAAAAGATTGTAGAGGAGAGCCCGTCTCCGTTCCTTACTCCGGAACTCCGTCAGGAGATGGGGGAAAAGGCGGTAGCTGCTGCCAGGGCAGTGAACTATTCGGGAGCCGGAACTATCGAGTTTCTGGTGGACAAGAACCGCAATTTCTATTTTCTGGAGATGAATACCCGTCTCCAGGTGGAGCATCCCATTACCGAAGAAGTGGTGGGCGTGGACTTGGTGAAAGAGCAGATCCGCATTGCCAATGATGAAGTGCTGCATTTGAAACAGGAAGAGCTGTATCAGCGCGGTCATGCCATCGAATGTCGTATCTGTGCGGAAGACACGGAGAACAACTTCATGCCTTCGCCGGGTATCATCAAACAGCTGACGGAGCCTAACGGCATCGGCGTACGCATTGACAGCTACGTTTACGAAGGTTACGAGATTCCCATCTATTACGACCCGATGATAGGCAAGCTGATTGTATGGGCTACGACCCGCCAATATGCCATAGAACGTATGCGCCGGGTACTTTACGAGTACAAGATTACGGGCCTGAAGACCAACCTCAGTTATCTGAAACGCATCATGCATACCCCCGACTTTGTAAAGGGTGAGTATAATACCTTGTTCATAGAGAAGAACTCGCGTATGCTGCTCCGTGGCAACGGTAATAATGAGGAGATTGAGAATATCGCCATGATCGCCTCTTATATTGACTATCTGATGAATCTGGAAGAGAACAAGAGTCCCCAGCTGTCTGATGCCCGTCCCATCAGCCGCTGGCGTGAGTTCGGCTTGCAGAAAGGAGTATTGAGAATCTGATTCTTCATTTAATTAAGCAAAAGTATGGAAATACATATTGGAGACCGCGTAGCCGATGTGACGTTGGTGAGCAAGGAAGGAAACAAGGTACAGTTTATGATTGACGGAAAACCGTATGATGTGGATATCGTTATGGCCGAGAACGGAAGCTGTTCCATCCTGCACGATGGCAATTCCTTCAATGCCGAACTGATCCGTGGGGAGGGTGGAAAGAGTTATGATGTGAATATGTTCTACCGTTCCTATCATGTGGACATAGTGGACACCCAGACCAAGTATCTGCGTATGAAAAAGGGCGGCGAGGAGAGACAGGATGACAAGATTGTGGCTCCCATGCCCGGAAAGGTTGTGAAAATTCCCGTCCGGAAAGGTGACCGTCTGTCATCCGGGGATATTGTGGTAGTGCTGGAGGCCATGAAGATGCAGAGCAACTACAAAGTGACCTCGGACTGTACGGTAAGGGATATCCTGGTCAATGAAGGGGATTCCGTCAATGCTAACCAGGTATTAATAGTATTGGATATAATAAAAGAAGATTGATCATGACAAGAGAAGAAATATACAGCCGGTTTGAAGAGCTGGACAAACGCGCGTCGCTGGGCGGCGGTGTGGACAAGATCGAGAAACAACACGCCCAAGGGAAGATGACCGCTCGCGAGCGTATCGGAATGTTGCTGGACAAAGGTACGTTCAATGAACTGGACAAGCTGGTGAACCACCGTTGTACCAACTTCGGCATGGAGAAGAAGCAGATTGCCGGAGATGGTATGGTCACCGGTTACGGAAAGATAGACGGCCGTCCGGTGTTTGTCTATGCATACGATTTCACCGCGCACGGCGGTTCGCTGAGCGAAACCAATGCGGCCAAGATTGTAAAGGTTCAGCAACTGGCTTTGAAGACGGGAGCTCCCGTTATCGCTTTGAACGATTCGGGGGGTGCACGCATACAGGAGTTATCCCCCAGATTTCCGCTATTCTGGGACCTTGTGCCGGAGGCGCCTGCTATTCCCCGGCACTGACCGACTTTATCTTTATGGTGAAGGAGCAGAGCCACATGTTTATCACGGGTCCGGATGTGGTGAAGACCGTGACTAACGAGGAGGTGGGCAAGGAGGAACTGGGTGGTGCCCAGACTCACAGCGGCAAAAGCGGTGTGACCCATTTTATGTGCGATAATGAGGAGGAAACGTTGATGAGTATCCGCGAATTGCTGAGTTTCC
>OHTZ01001638.1_pt1 | contig 10261 bp, 10 predicted proteins | sample 1579011 | NCBI WGS metagenome assembly OHTZ01 (sample SAMEA3879603, study PRJEB24766) | human gut metagenome | biome: human-associated habitat; feature: feces | place: USA | collected 1985/1987
GAGAGAGGATAAAATTGAAACAAGTGAAGTGGACGGAGAATTGTTTGTAAGACTGAAATAATTCTTTCAAGAAATAAAAAATGCGCCGAAGGAGACAACTCTTCTCGGCGCATTTTTTATTTAGTGGGATGTTTGTTTGTAGCATCCTTCCGAGGTGTCGCAGCAGGGGGCATCCGATGTTTCAAACTCAATGGTGGAATGAGTAATGCCATAGGTGGAGAAGAGCTGTTTCAGCTCATGTTTGGTGGCTTCCATATCCGAAAGATGACGGACTACGATGTGAAGAGTAGCGGCATTTTCGGTGGTGCTGACGGCCCAGATGTGTAAATGGTGCCAGCTGTCAACGCCGGGAGTCTGTCCGATGGCTGTTTCCAGTTTTTCCAGCTGGATTTGTTCGGGTACGGCATCCAGGCACAGGTAAAGGCTTTCCTTGAGCAGTCTCCAGGTAGAAATCAGGATGATAAGGGCTATGGCCATACCGATGAAGGCATCGATGAGGTAACATTGTGTGATACTGATGAGGATGCCCGATACGACAACTCCTACGGAGACCAGCGTATCCATGGCCATGTGCAGGAAGGCACCTTTGATATTCAAGTCGTTTTTCTGACCTTTCATCAGCAGCAGAGCGGTAGCCCCATTAATCAGTATACCCACACCGGCTGTCCATGATATCGCTTCGCCGGAGATAGGGGTGCTACTTTTCAGTTTGTAGATACTTTCAATCAGGATACCCCCCACGGCAATCAGCAGAATGACGGCATTGACCAGCGAGACCAGTACGGTGCTCTTTTTGTATCCGTAGGTGAAGTGGCTGTTTCCTTTCCGGGTGGCCATCCGGATGGCGAAGAGTGAAAGCAGGAGACTGAACACGTCGCTCAGGTTGTGGCCGGCGTCAGAAAGCAGTCCCAGTGAATGATAGGCAAATCCGATGCCTGCCTCTACGATGACGAACAGCAGGTTTAGCAGAATGCAGACAATGAGTGTAGTGCCCACGGATTCTATGACGTGATGATGTGCGTGGGCGTGTGAATGAACATGTGACATAAGTAATTTGTTTTATTTTGACTGCGAAGTTAAGTTCTTTTCTTCTATCTTGTACTCTGTGTGTAATAATAACAACTTGGTTGCAGGAAGAGGTTGAAAACGAGGCTGGCTTCGGGTGGTTTCACCGGAAACCTTTATTTTTGTAGTTAATCAAAAAGAGAAAAGAAATGAAGAAATTGGTATGTCCGCAGTGCAAGATAGCGGCAATGTATGTGAAGAATGCGGCAGAAGAGCGCAGGCTGGTGTATGTGACTTCAGAGGGAGAAGTCGTTCCGAAAAAGGAAGGTGAATCGCTTGAAGGTTTTAATCTGGAAGAAGTGTTTTGCTTGGGTTGTTCATGGCATGGCTCTCCGAAACGTATGGTGAAGTATTGAGTGACGTGTCATCCATTTTTTACCTAAGTAAATCAGAGAAATAGTCTATTTATCGTGAAGTATAGTCTATTTTATTTTGGGTGGAAAATGAAAGAAATAAGAAAATATACTTATCTTTGTCTATATTTTATGCTTTTTAAAGAATAACGATAAGTATGGACAAAGTAATTATTAACTCTTACGAAGAATTTGAGAAGTTGGTAGGCCAGCAGATTGGCGTATCCGACTGGCTGGAAATTCCACAGGAACGTATCAATCAGTTTGCCGATGCTACACTGGATCATCAGTGGATTCATGTAGATACGGAGCGTGCAAAGGTAGAAAGTCCTTACAAGAGTACGATTGTACATGGTTACCTGACCCTTTCATTGCTTCCTTATCTGTGGAATCAGATTATCGAGGTGAACAATCTGAAAATGATGGTGAACTATGGAATGGACAAGATGAAATTCGGACAGGCGGTATTGTCCGGACAAAGTGTACGTCTGGTTGCCACTTTGCATTCATTGGTCAATCTGCGCGGAGTAGCAAAGGCTGAAATCAAGTTCTCTATCGAAATCAAGGACCAGAAGAAAAAAGCACTGGAAGGTATTGCTACTTTCTTGTACTATTTCAATTAATACCTTATTATAAGGAAAGCTATTGCGGAAGTGAGCGGCTTCATGCCAGTTGCTTACTTCCGTTTTTTTGTTTAAAATTTCAGTGAGGCATAGAATCCGCAATATCCGTCGCCTGCCATGGGACTGATTGCCAAATCATGTTTCTGGGCGAACGGACGGGTAAAAATATAGGAACTTCCTACACCGATGGCAGCCCCTGCAGCCACATCCCACCAGTCATGTTTTTTTCCGTACACCCGGCTCCATCCTACATACGTAGATACGACATAAGCCGGCAAGCCCCATTTCCAGCCGTAGCGTCGCTGGATAAAGGAAGCGGCGGTAAAAGAAACGGAGGTGTGCATGGAGGGGAACGAATGGTTGTCGCTATGGTCGGGCCGTTCCTTCTTGACCGCATATTTCAGTGCGTAGGTCACTCCCAGAGTGGTGATTCCGGCCAAGGCTCCTTGCTGCAATCCTTTCCAATCCTTTTGTATTAGAATGGCGGTCAGTCCGGCTACGGGCAGTAACACGGCTCCTATATCGCCGGAAGTACGGACTGCTTTTCGTGATTCACTGATTTCGAGCTGTTGGGCATGAAGGGATACAGTGAGACAGAGAGCTGTCAGGAAAAGTATAAGCTGTTTCATAACAAAAGAAGAATTTTAGGAACGAAGATGATGAGCCCGACGATAGCAGCACCGATAGCCAGAATCAATACGGCTCCGGCAGCCAGGTCTTTGGTACGTTTGATGGCTTCGTTGTAACCGGGAGAAACCAAGTCGGCCAGTGCCTCGATGGAAGAATTGACGGCTTCTGCCGCCAATACCATGGCGATGGCGAATACAATGGCAATCCATTCGATGGATGATAGCCCGATGAGCCATCCGGCTATCGTGACACATACAGCGGCAAAACAATGAATCCACGCATTGTGTTCATGGGCAATGAGCAGACGGATGCCGTTGCCGGCAAACTTAAAGCTCCGCAACCGTTTTCGTAAAGTGAATCCTTCGTTCTTCATCTCATAAAACTTAAATTTCGACAGTGACTTCCACAGGGCAGTGGTCAGAACCGAATATTTCGGTATGTATTTTAGCTCCCTTCAATTTGTCGGAAAGGCTGGCCGAGGCCAGAAAATAATCGATACGCCACCCGGCATTCTTTTCGCGTGCCTTAAAACGGTAAGACCACCAAGAGTAGATGTTGGTCTGGTCGGGATAGAAATGACGGAAGGTATCGACGAATCCGGCATCCAGCAGCTGCTGGAATTTCTCGCGTTCCTGATCGGTAAATCCGGCGTTCATCCGGTTGGTTTTGGGATTCTTCAGGTCAATTTCCTTATGGGCCACATTCAAGTCGCCGCATACCAGTACCGGTTTTATTTGGTCGAGTTTTTGTAAATATGCCCGGAAGTCATCGTCCCAAGTCATGCGGTAGTCCAGGCGTTTCAGTCCGTCCTGCGAATTGGGGGTATAGACCGTTACCAGGAAAAATTTTTCCATTTCCAAAGTAATGACACGGCCTTCATGGTCGTGTTCGTCAATTCCCAGACCATAAGTCACTTGTAGGGGTTGGTGACGGGTAAAAATAGCCGTGCCGGAATAGCCTTTCTTCTCGGCATAGTTCCAGTAGGAAGTGTAGCCTTCGAAAGAAAGGTCAAGCTGCCCTTCCTGCATTTTAGTTTCTTGCAGGCAGAAGAAATCGGCATCAAGCTGGTTGAATACATCGCGGAAACCTTTGTCGCAGCAGGCACGCAGTCCGTTTACGTTCCAAGATATCAGTTTGATCATACGGGTTATTTTTTCAAGTCAAATAAATAGGTGAGACGTCCGCCAATATAAGAATGTGCGGAACGTGAAAAATAGTCTTTTTTACTGTTGTTATAAAAGTCGCTTAGCCCGAAATAGTAGCGGGCTTCCAGCAGGAAATGTCCGATACCGGTGCGTATTTCCACGCCTCCGCCTCCTACAATTCCGTAGTCGAATTTCCGGTCAGCAAATTTTCCATATTGTTCATCGGTACCTTGCGGACGGTTGGACGTATTCCAGGTGGAGGGGTCACTATAGAATTCTTTTTCACTTATCAGAAATCCGACCTGAGGGCCGAGGTTCAAGATGAATCGGGCTCCGTTACCTTGGTCTTTTCCGAAGGCAAGATGGGCCAGCAGAGGAATTTCTATGTAGTTCATGGCCCGGTGGTAGGTGTTGTTACTGCCATCCTCTATAACCTCTTTCCATCCTCGTTGGGAGAAGTTGATTTCGCCTTGGATACCACAAATCATCTTGAAATATTTTTCGGAGATATAGCGGATGGTGAGTCCGAATTCCGGAGCAATGAAGTTGGTCTGCTTGATGCTGGGAGTAAAGCTGACAGAGTTCAGGTTGACTCCTCCGTTGATTCCCACAGAAAGATTATGCCGTTCGTCTTGTAGCTGGGCATGGATGAATTGCGGAAGCAGGCAGAGCAGACCGCATATAAATAGGATTTGTCGGTATCTTTTCATCTTATTCAAAATCAAGTTTGATCAGTTCGTAGTTCTTGGTCAGGTGTACAAAAAAGACTTTCTGGTTGATGAATCCTCCCCAGTTGTTGACTCTTTCAAACTTGAATCCGGTCTGGATAGGGGTGACATGGACTTTATCCAGATTCTCTTCCAGTTTGTTGCCCTGTTGCGAAAGGCCTTTCAGGAAGAAATATCCCGTGTCAAAGCCCAACATGCCGTATTTGGGGAAGATGTTGGCCATGTCTTTGCTATACCAGCGGCGGTAGTTTTGGGTAAAGCGTACCGCTTCCGGGAACAGGTTGTTGGTATAGAAGGACGAATAGAAATACGTGTCCAGTTCATAGAAGCTGGCCAGATGCTCCTGCGTGTAGGTCTGCCATTCCGGATAGCCGAACAAATGCATGTTGAAAGCAGGGTGTGCACGCAACACATTGCTCAGTTGTGGAATGATTCTGGTCAGGGCACTGCTCCGTCCGGAGGTTGGAATGAAGATGTTTTCCCGAAGTGTATCCATGGCTGCAATCACTTTTTCCGGGGTAAGAGTGGCTCCTAACTGAATTTGTTTAAACTTCACACGGTTGTCTTTCAGTTCATTCTTGAGTCCGTTGATAAATTCTGTCTTGTCATTGTCTCCATTGGCTATGTCTATGAAAACAATGTTCGACCGGCTGAATTTTCGCAGAAAGTGTTCATAGACTTCTGAATAGAAATAAGACTGAGGAGTGTTGATTTGATAAATCATCGGGTTGGTGAAGACCTGATCCACTTTAGGTGCAAAAGGAACGACCAAACGTATTTTGTGACGTTTGGCAAAGTCGGATAACTGTCCTATTTGGTTTGTATGGACAGGACCGAAAATAATATCCATGTCTTGCATCTCCGGTTTATTCAAGATACTGGAAATGGTGTTTCCGCTTCCTTTGGTGTCGTAAGTGTACAGATTGATGGATACTCCCTGCCGTTTCAGACTGTCCACAGCCAGTAGAAACCCTTCGTAGTATTCTATCATCCGGCTTTGCTCTTCGGCTTTGGCATTGTTGGCAGCTGTAAACGGAAGCATGACAGCGGCTTGGATTGTTCTTAAATTTTTGGGCGCTGTCTTACTTTGATTGAAAAGTTCTTCGTTGGACGGGATGGTGACAGGCGTCACAACTGTTTGTTTGTTGGGCCGACTGTTTTTCGGATAAGGAATAAAGAGGAACATCCCTTTCTTCAGTTTCCCGTTTTTCAGTTCTGGATTCAGTGCCAGAAGGTCTTCTTGGGTTATTCCATATTCTTGGCAGATGCTGAAAATCGTTTCTTTCCGTTCTACCTTGTGCATTTCTTTCCAGTCTTTTTGGGATGTGGCTGGAGTAGTTGTGGGATGAGTTTCGGCCGGCTTGGAAACAGGAGCCGCAGGATTTCCTGTCGGAATGGAAATGACTTGTCCGATTCGGAAATTGCTGGCGCTCAGTCCCGGGTTGGCATCACAGATAGCCTGTGCACTGACATTGTACTTTACGGTCAGCTGATACAACGTTTCTCCTGCTTGTATGGTATGAAAAGTGCCGTTTTCGCCGGAAGAAGTATGGCTTGCCTGTGGTATCTTCAGAGATTCACCGGCCCGGATTTGTTTGTCGCTTCCCGGATTCAGGCGTACAATGTCGTCTACTGTCACATGATACATGCTTGCAATGGAATAAAGACTTTGTCCCTTACTTACTGTATGTAGAAAATAATTATTGTTCCCGTTTTGTGCGTGGAGGGCCGTTATGGCACTTCCAATGGTGAATGCCAGTACAAGACACGCTATTTGAAAGAATCTCATGGTCATTTATATGATTTGTTGAGTGGCAAAAGTACAAAAAAAATTGCATTGTAGGATGAAAATGGAAAAGTAAATATCTCTATCTTTGCAAAGATATCATTGAAGGATAATATGACTGAAGGAACTGAAACGATTTGTGTACAAGGAGCCCGTGTGCACAATTTGAAAAATATAGATGTAGAAATTCCCCGTGATAGTTTGACGGTGATAACCGGATTAAGTGGAAGTGGAAAATCGTCCTTGGCCTTCGACACCTTGTTTGTGGAAGGACAGCGGCGTTACATTGAGACCTTTTCGGCGTATGCCCGTAATTTCCTGGGGGGAATGGAACGTCCGGATGTGGATAAGATTACGGGACTGAGTCCGGTGATTTCCATCGAGCAGAAGACGACCAATAAGAATCCACGTTCTACGGTAGGAACCACTACGGAAATATATGATTATCTGCGTTTGTTGTTCGCGCGGGCAGGCACGGCTTATTCGTATCTGTCGGGAGAGAAGATGGTGAAGTACACCGAAGAGCAGATTTTGGATTTGATTCATCGGGATTATAAGGGAAAACGAATTTTTATTCTGGCTCCTTTGGTGCGGACACGTAAAGGACATTATAAGGAGTTGTTCGAGCAGGTGCGCAAGAAGGGTTACCTTTATGTACGGGTGGACGGTGAGATTAAGGAGATTGTTCACGGTATGAAACTGGACCGCTACAAGAACCATGACATTGAGGTGGTGATTGATAAAACGGTGGTGACGGACAAGGAAGACAGTCGGTTGAAGCAAAGTGTGTCTACGGCCATGCAGCAGGGCGACGGCCTCCTCATGATATTGGATGCACAGACCGAGAGTGTACGCCACTATAGTAAGCGACTGATGTGTCCGGTGACCGGACTGTCCTATAAAGAACCCGCACCGCATAATTTTTCGTTCAATTCGCCACAGGGAGCATGTCCGCGTTGTAAGGGATTGGGGTATGTCAATTTGATTGACGAGGACAAGGTGATTCCCGACCGTTCGTTGTCTGTCTATGAAGGAGCAGTCGCCCCGTTGGGAAAATACAAGAATGTGATGATTTTCTGGCAGCTGGAAGCCTTGTTGGAACGTTATGAGGCCACGCTGAAAACGCCGGTAAGTGAATTGCCGGAAGATGCCATCAATGAAATCCTGTACGGATGCGATGAGCGTCTGAAAATCAAGAGTACATTGATTCATACCACTTCCGATTATTTTGTGGTGTATGAAGGTATTGTCAAGTATATCCAGATGATGCAGGAAAAGGAGGCTTCGGCTACCGCACAGAAATGGGCGGAACAGTTTGCCAAGACGGATGTGTGTCCGGAATGTAAAGGGGCACGTCTGAACAAGGAGGCTTTGCATTTCCGTATTCATGACAAGAATATTTACGAGCTGGCCACCATGGATATCAGTGAACTGTATGACTGGGTATGTCATGTGGAGGATTTTCTGGAAGAAAAGCAACGTCTGATTGCGACGGAAATCTTGAAGGAAATACGTACCCGCTTGAAGTTCTTGCTGGATGTGGGACTGGATTATCTTTCTCTGAACCGTTCTTCGGTCACTTTGTCGGGCGGAGAGAGTCAGCGTATCCGTCTGGCCACTCAGATTGGTTCCCAGTTGGTCAATGTGCTGTATATCTTGGATGAACCCAGCATCGGGTTGCATCAGCGTGACAATATCCGGTTGATTAATTCCTTGAAAGAACTGCGGGATTTGGGAAATACTGTGATAGTGGTGGAGCATGACAAGGATATGATGCTGGCCGCAGACTACATTGTAGACATGGGGCCGAAAGCCGGTCGGTTGGGAGGAGAAGTTGTCTTTTCCGGTACCCCGGCGGAAATGTTGAAAACCAATACCTTGACTTCGCAATACCTGAACGGGAAAATGTGCATCGAGGTGCCCGCAGAACGGCGGAAAGGCAACGGACATTCTTTGATTCTGCGGGGAGCCCGGGGCAACAACCTGAAAGGGGATGACGTGGAGTTCCCGTTGGGCAAGCTGATTTGCGTGACAGGCGTTTCCGGTAGTGGAAAGTCTACGTTGGTCAACGATACGTTGCAGCCGATTCTATCCCAGTATTTCTACCGTTCGTTGCAAGACCCCTTGCCGTATGACAGTGTGGAAGGATTGGAGTACATTGATAAGGTAGTGAATGTAGACCAGTCTCCGCTGGGAAGAACGCCCCGTTCCAATCCGGCAACGTATACGGGCGTGTTTTCCGATATCCGTAATCTGTTTGTCGGTCTTCCGGAGGCGAAGATCCGCGGCTATAAGGCCGGGCGTTTCTCGTTTAATGTGTCGGGCGGACGATGTGAGGCTTGCGGCGGGAACGGTTACAAGACTATCGAGATGAATTTCCTGCCCGATGTCTATGTCACCTGCAAGGCCTGCGGAGGCCACCGTTATAATCGGGAGACGCTCGAAGTCAAATACAAAGGGAAGAACATCGACGACGTGCTGAACATGACGGTCAATATGGCGGTCGAGTTTTTTGCCAACATTCCCTCGATCCATCAGAAACTCAAGGCTATTCAGGACGTGGGACTGGGTTATCTGACGCTCGGCCAGCCCTGTACGACTCTGTCGGGCGGCGAGAGCCAGCGGATCAAACTTTCGAGCGAACTCTCCAAGCGCGATACGGGTCGCACGCTTTATATTTTGGACGAACCCACGACGGGACTCCATTTCGAGGATATCCGCCAGTTGCTCGACGTATTGGCCAAACTTGTCGATCGGGGCAATACGGTGATCGTCATCGAGCACAATCTCGACGTCATCAAGGTCGCCGACCATCTGATCGACATCGGACCCGAAGGGGGCGAGGAGGGCGGCCGGATCGTCGCTACCGGTACACCGGCCGAAGTGGCACGCTGTCCGGAGAGTTATACGGGCAGGTTTTTACAGAAATTGGGACTTTAGGCAAGGATTTTGCAATTTCATGATGCAAAACCTCTTTGCATTATGAAAAAGATTTTCGCATTGGCACTCGTTGCCGTTTTTTGCCTCGCAGGTTACGGGGTAAGCGCACAGACACAGAGTAAGAACCAGAAATTGAGTCCCAAGCAGGAGAAGCGGGAGGCGCGCGAGCAGCGGCGTGCGCAGCGTCAGGCTGAATACGAACGCTATATCGATTCTCTGGTTACATCGGGCAATTTTCAGTTCATACCCAACAGTATGCGTGTTATGCCGGCCGGATCGGAGCACCTGATTACCAATCCGAATTTCGGATTGCAGTATTGGGACGGAGAATTCGATATTTTCCTGCCTTACGTCAAGGGTGCGGTGATGCCGTATTATCTGACGGTACTCAACTACACGATTTCCAATCCCGAGGAGACCCTCAAGGAGCAGAGCCCCAACGGTTGGGAGGTCACTTTCGTCACTTCGCTCTTCTCTGCGACCAGGTATGTCTTTACGCTGGATATTTATGCCAAGACCGGCGGTGCGACGCTGACCATCACCAATTCCTGGAACATTACGGTGCAGTATTCGGGTACGATCACTTCGCTGTAACGGCGGTTTTCGGATGAGTTTTCCGAAATATTCGAAAGGAAGGCTGTGGATTTCGATCCACGGCCTTTTTCCGTTCGTCGAAGGTGTCTTTCTTTCGAAATAGGCGAAAAATAGTATCTTTGCAGAAGATCGGATACGCCTCGGAAAACTGTGAGCAAGCTCCCGTTTTCTTCTCGGCTTTCGCTATCTTTGACTTCGTCTTAGATACTCCGCCTCGGCAAAATGCAAATGGATTTGCTTTTGCGTTCGGCTTATTCGTATCTTTGTGAATCTTAACGCGTGCATGTTATGCAGGATATTATAAACGGACGCTGCGGCTGGTGCGGAACCGACGAGCTGTATGTGAAATACCACGACGAGGAGTGGGGCCGGTTGGTGACCGATGAGAGAAAACTTT
>OHTZ01001642.1_pt1 | contig 10226 bp, 10 predicted proteins | sample 1579011 | NCBI WGS metagenome assembly OHTZ01 (sample SAMEA3879603, study PRJEB24766) | human gut metagenome | biome: human-associated habitat; feature: feces | place: USA | collected 1985/1987
TTAATACAAAACTTAGAAAGGTAAAAATAGGATTATAGCGAATAGTAATAACTCTACTTACTTAGAATCGAAATAATAAAGAATCATATCATGATAACAGATTATTAAATTAATAATATGATAATAGTTTTCACATCTTTACACTATGGTGGAATGTTACAATTTTCCACACAAATTGCCCAATCATTTCAAAATATAGGTTATGAAGTTATTGCATATCTGCCTAAGAACACACCAGACTTAACTTATCCTTTTATAAAAAAATATTCTGTACCCCAAAAGGCACTTTCATATATCCATGAAGTAAAAGTTTTAGCAAAAGAAATATTAAATCAATCTCCAGAAAAAGTGATTTTCTCAGAAAACAGTCTACTTAGTTGTTTACTATTACATGAATTAAAGGGGAAAATACCTACCATATTATCAATACATGATGCAATAGCACATCCTACAAATAATAAATTGTTAGAATTAAGAGAAAAGTTTAAACTTAAAATTAAGGAAAGGGCTTGTAAAGATGCAGATACACTACTTTTTATGTCGGAGTATGTTAAAAGTATTTTTTTTAGCACATATAAAAATATAAATAAAAAATATAACATTTTACCTCTTGGTGCCCATATACCCAAGGCAGAAGAATGTATTCCACAAGAGATTCAATCGAATAATGATTATTCTTTATTCTTTGGTAGAATAGATAAATACAAAGGCATAGAAAGGCTATTAAAAACTTACCTTGTATTGCTCCAAAAACATGAAAAAATACCGACTTTAGTTATTGCAGGGAAAGGTATCTTTACAAAATTAGAAGAACAGCTTATAATCGAGCTTAAGAAATTTAATAAAATCACAATAATTAATAGATTTATTAGTGATGGAGAAATGAAATGGCTAATTAATCACTGCAATTTTGTATGCCTACCATATATTGAGGCCTCGCAAAGTGGAGTATTACCCATGGCCTATTATTATTCCAAACCTGTGATTGTGTCTAATTTACCAGGTTTAACTCAATTCGTTATAGAAGGTCAAACTGGATTTATTTTTCACAATGAAAAAGAGCTAGAAGATATTATAACAAAATTGTACAATTCTATAAATAGAAAATACTATGAAGAATGCATAAAAAATTATTTTGAAGAGAATCTTAACTGGGAAAACAATTTGATAAAAATTTTAAAGAACTAAGTTTATGATTAAATTACTTTTTTTCGCTGATAGATTGCGCCGCGGAGGTATCCAAACCCTTCTGTTAAACTATACCATCGAATTACTCAAAACCAAAAACATAAAAATAGATTTATTACTCTTTGATGATGGAATAGAATATGAATTAGAACAAACATTTAGAGATATTGGTTGTAATATTTACAAAGTTGCTTGGCCTCAAATACGACAAATTCATTTATGCCTCAGAGAGCTTGATTCATTTTTTAAGAATCATCATGATTATAATATAATACATGCACATTCATCTAGCAAAGCCTTATTGCCTTTATTCTATGCCAAGAAATATAATATTCAAGTTAGAATAGCACATTCACACAGTACAAAATTTCAAACGAGCAATCCTATAAAAATTTTTATAGGAGATATTATGAAACTACCTCTTCGCCGAATAGCAAACCATTATTTTGCATGCTCTACTCTTGCAGCTCAATGGTTATTTGGCAAAAATTTGAATACAAAGAAAGTTTATATCTTAAATAATGCACTAAATCTTGAAACATTTCTTTATAATCCAACTACCCGCAAAGAACTAAGAGATAAACTAGGCCTAAACGAGAACAGCATTGTGATCGGAAACGTAAGTAGATTTACAGCCGTAAAAAATCATCACTTTATAATTGATATATTCCAAGAATTTCATAAACTTAATGAAAACTCATACCTAGTTTTAGTTGGAATAGGAGAAACTCAACAAGAGATTATTAAATATGTCAATGAATTAGGACTGCAAAAGAATGTCATTTTCGCAGGTTTTAGGAATGATACATTTCGGTTCTATCAAGCATTTGATTTATTTCTTATGCCTTCTTTATATGAAGGGCTACCTTTTGTCGGCATTGAGGCACAAACAGCCGGATTACCCTGCTTGTTTTCAGATACCATTACTAAAGAAGTAAAAATATTACCAAATGTAGAATTTTTATCACTTAATGATTCCCCCTCATTATGGAGTGAAAAAATCAGTCAGTTAATTGATCAAAATTCTAGGAAAAATTTGCTTTCTGAAATTTCAAATGCAGGATATAACATAAAAATTGAAGCACAAAAATTATATCAATATTATCTTATATCCTCAAAATAAACGTTCCATGACAAAAAAGAAAATCGCCTTAGTAACGTGTTACTTTCAACACAATTTTGGTAGCCAACTCCAAGCATATGCTACGCAAATGTATTTTGATAAATTAAATATACCTAATGAAACTATATGCATTGACGGTATAAAAAAAGAAATCAACAAAGCTAAAATTAAATATTTCCTGAGTAGATGCTGGGATATAAATACAATTAAAGATAAATTTTCTACTGTAAAAAAAATATGGGCATTAAAAACTGGCGGAGAAGCACTCAAAAAAAATTTAGATTTGCGAAAAGAGATGTTCAATCAATTTTCCAAAAACATGTTTAGAATTTCCCAAAGATGCAATTCAATAAATGAGCTGACTGATATAGCTACAAATTATAGTGCATTTATTGTTGGTAGTGACCAATTATGGCTTCCTTCCAATATTGAAGCAAACTATTATACACTTAATTTTGTACCTAAGGATATTCCTAAAATTTCATTAGCAACAAGTTTTGGTATATCAAAATTACCTAAAAAACAAGCTAAAAAAGCCGCTTCCTTCCTCAAAAGACTTGATTTTTGCTCCGTAAGAGAAACAAGTGGAAAAGAAATTATCAAAAGGCTAATTAATAAAGATGTTCCTGTAGTTTGTGACCCTACTATTCTTTTTACAGCAACTGAATGGAATTCAATAACTAAACCTGAACGTTTCTATAAAGAACCATATTTATTCTGTTACTTTTTAGGAAATAATCCACAACAAAGGAAGTTCGTAAAACGGTTTAAAGAAAAAACTGGATATAAAATAATTCAGCTACAACATTGTGATGAATATATAAAATCAGATGTAGATTTCCCAGATTATGCTCCTTATAATGTTGGACCATCTGAGTTTATCCAATTAATTAGAGATGCTGAATATGTATTTACAGACTCATTCCATTGTTCAGTTTTTTCAATGTTATACGCTAAAAATTTCTTTACATTTAGACGATACCATAGTGACAATATAGTATCCACAAATGGGCGTTTATATTCTTTATTGTCAATAGCCAGCTTAAAAGATAGATTACTAACGGGTTCTGAAAGTGTAGAAGATTGCTTAATCAAGGAAATAAACTATAATAACGTACATGAAAAATTAAGAAAATTTCGAGATTTCACAAAAGAATATATTGAGAATGCTTTAAATCAAATAGGAATTAAATATGATACAAATAGATAAAAAAGAGGACTGCTGTGGTTGTTGGGCTTGCGAAAATATATGCCCTAAACATTGCATCACAATGGAAAAAGACACTGAAGGTTTTCTGTACCCAATTGTTGATACTAAATTATGCATAGAATGTGGCTTATGTCAAAAAGTCTGTCCCATAAAGAATACCGCTAAAGAAAATTGCATTCATAGTCAAACAGGCTTTCTAGTTCAAAATAAAGATGAGGAAATAAGAAAAGAAAGTACCTCTGGTGGAGCTTTCACAGCTATAGCAACTTGGATAATACAACAAGGTGGTATTGTATTTGGGGCTGCTTATGACCCACAAGGTTCATTTAAAGTTATGCATAGATATGCAGAAACAAAAGAGGAACTAAAAATCTTCAGAAACAGTAAATATGTACAAAGTGAAATCGGAAATACATTCAAAGAGGCTCTAAATTTTTTAAAACAAGGACGATGGGTATGTTTTAGTGGAACGCCCTGTCAAATAGAGGGGCTAAAAAACTTCTTAAAGAATAAAGAATATGATAAACTTATTTGTGTAGATGTAGTGTGTAGAGGAGTACCAAGTCCCCTAGTCTTAGAAAAATATTTAAACAGCCAACAAAAAAAGATTGGAGGTCAATTTACAAACGTATTATTTCGCGACAAATATTATGGATACCATTATAGTTCATTTTCTATATACAATAAAGATGAAAGAAAAAATTATCACAAAGGTGTCGATACAAACGCCTACTTACGGGCTTTTTTCCATAATCTAAGCGATCGTCCTTCATGTTATCATTGCCATTTTAAAAAAAGATATAGGGTTTCGGATTTAACCCTTTGGGATTGTTTTTCAATAGAAAAGTTCACGAAACAAATGGATGGAAATGGAACAACATGTGTATTAGCCCACTCAATTAAGGGAAAAGATCTAATGAATGAAATAAAAAATGATATACGAATAATAGATGTTGATGCAGACAAACTTGTCATAGGAGTTAGAGAAATTCTGCATTCTATTCCACAAAATCCCAAAAGGCCTGATTTCTTCAAAGATTGTAACAACATGGAATCTATCGCATTTTTTAACAAATGGTTCCCAATAACGTATAAAGTTCGTATAAATGCTATCATTCGTTTAACCTGTCATAAGCTAGGAATATATTCGTTTGCAAAACGTCTTTTTATGAAATTTTATACGCGACGTGATGAAAGAAAAACGTTTCAAGAACTTTAAAACATCAAAAATCTATGAATATTTTATTTATTGGGGGAGCTGGATTCATTGGATCTAGTTTAGTAAAATATTTTGCTAAAGAAGGGAATGACAATCTTTATGTGATTGAACCTGAATTTGCAAATATTTCTAGATTGGAAGGTATAACTGTTAAGATATATAGATGTTCTTTATCTGACATAGATACGATAAAGAATATCTTGATTCTTGATCAAATAGATATTATTGTACATTTAGTTTCCACATTAATTCCAGGAAGCGGATATGATGATTTCAACAATGAATTTAAAAACATGATATTCCCTTCCATAAAATTAATGGAAATATGTGCTATCCTGAAAATTAAATTCATATATTTTTCTTCAGGAGGTACCATTTATGGTAATAGGTGCAATATGCAACCTTTCATAGAAACAGATGAAATTGCACCCATTTCCTATTATGGTTGGTCTAAACAGATGATGGAAAATAGTATCTTATTTAAGAACAGAACTGAACATTTAAAATATCTAATTATCCGGCCGTCTAATCCGTATGGACATGGACAAAATCTTTATGGGAAACAGGGTCTAGTTGCCGTTGCCATTGGGCGATTACTAAAAAATGAACCCATAGAGGTATGGGGAGACGGTTCAGCCATAAGGGACTATATTTATATTGATGATGTAGCACGCATATTCTATGAAATCATAAATAAAGATGTTTACAATGAAACTATAAATATCGGTAGTGGACGTGGATATTCAGTAAATGATGTGTTAGCCTTTTTAAAAATAATAACCAAGTCTGATTTTAAAATTGAATACAAAAATGCAAGACCAATGGATGTCTCGAATATGGTACTTGATATCACAAAAATGTTAAGCTATACTAATGCCCAATTGACACCTATGCTAGATGGAATTTCATCATTTTACAATGATTGCCTAAACAAAAACAATAAATAATGTCTTTTATAACGATTAAAAACCTGTAATCATGTTACGAGTAGCAATAAGCATAAATAAATGCGATTCCGGTGGTCAGAAAAGTGTAATAATGTCATATTTAAGAAATTTCAAAAAGGAAGAAGTTTTATTTGATTTGATTGTAGACGAAGATTCAAATAGCATTCCTTTCAAGGAAGTTGCTGAATTAGGTGGTAAAATTCATGTAATACCTCCATATCAGAATATACTAAGACACATGAATGTACTGTACAAACTATGTAAAAAAAACAATTATGATGTTTTTTACGCTGCTAATAATACAATGAATATTTTTCCTTTATTCATTGCATGGCTATGTGGTATAAAGGTTCGTATTAGTGAAAGCTTGACAACAGCCTCTAAATTAGAAAAGAAAAAAACATTGATGAAAAACATTTTAAGATGTTTTTCTCACTTTTTTTGCAATTATTATATGGCTAATGGCATAGAAAGTGCTGAATATCAATTTGGGAAGAAATTTGTAAAGAAAGGGAAAGTATCTATTTTTTTAAATCCCGTAGATACTTCTAAAAATGGCTATGATATAAACTTACGAGAAGAAACCCGTAAAAAGATGGGCTGGACTGATAAAATTGTATATGGTACCATAGCACGATTTGAAACACAAAAGAATCCATTATTTCTAATTGATATAATGAATGAAATAATGAAAAAACAATGTGATGCTCAATTTGCAATAATAGGTATAGGTTCAATGGAAGCGCAGATGAAAGAACGAATTAGGCTATACGGATTTGGTAATAAAATGAGTTGGCTCGGCAGACGTGAAGATATAAAACAATTTTACAATGCATACGATGCATTCTTACTACCATCATTATATGAAGGCTTTCCTGTCGTCGGTGTTGAATCACAAGCTGCGGGACTTCCTGTTTTCTATTCTGATGTCGTAACAAATGAAGCAGCAATAGAGGAACTTGGGCACTTCATCAGTTTAAATAAAAATGCAAAAGAGTGGGCAGATATTATAATTGAAGAAACTCAAAAAGCGATGAAAAACAGACGAGGAAGAAATAAATATCTAAAAGAACATGGCTTTGATGCCAGCCTAGAGACAGAAAGATTAACCAAGTTTTTTGAACAAGCAGTAAAAGAACAGAATAATAAATAATATGAACTACATCATTACAGGAGGTACTGGCTTCATCGGTACTCATCTAACAAAATTACTGAATGAGCTTCATCCAGAAGCCAAAGTATACAATCTAGATATTGTAAAACCTGGTACTCCACTCCCGACAGTAAAAGATTACAAATCTCCTTTAAAAGAAGGCGAAACCGTGAAAGCAGAATTCATCTATTGTGATGTACGCAAACCAATAGAGCTGAATGTTCCTGTATCAAGTGAAGATATTATCTTTAATTTTGCAGCCGTACATCGTACACCAGGCCATCCAGACCATGAGTATTTTGAAACTAATATTCGTGGAGCGGAAAATGTATGCGCTTTTGCGGAAAAGCATGGCATTAAGAAAATAGTATTTACCAGTTCTATCGCTCCATACGGTGCTGCAGAAGAATTAAAACAGGAAACGACTCTTCCTACACCAAACACACCATACGGGATATCCAAACTGGTGGCAGAAAAAATACATACCATCTGGCAAGCTAAGAATGAAAAGGAAAGACAGCTTACCATTGTACGTCCCGGCGTCGTATTTGGTAAAGGTGAGAATGGTAATTTTACTCGTTTATACTGGGCAATAAAAAGTCACAAGTTTGCCTATCCAGGACGGAAAGACACTATTAAAGCGTGTATCTATGTAAAAGAGCTAGTCCGCTTCATGATATACAGACTGGAAAATCATGAAGAAGGAGTCGAACTTTATAACTGCTGCTTTGAACCGGCATATACAATTCAGCATATTGTAGAATCAATGAAGAAAGTAACAAACCTGCATTCCGCTGTTTTGGATATTCCTAACTGGATAATTATGCCAGCCGCCACGATTATAGGAGCAATGGGAGCCCCCATGGGAATTTGTCCTGCACGCGTAAAAAAGCTCCAAATATCGACCAATATCTGTGGAAAAAAACTTAAAAATTCAGGTTACCAATTTAAATGGACATTTGAAGAGGCACTCAAAGACTGGTTTGAGGACAATGATAAAAAATGGCTTAAATAAAGCGACGATTCAATTTTATATCAATTCAAAATAAATTACACCATGAAAGGAATCGTATTAGCCGGTGGCAGCGGCACACGCCTCTACCCCATCACTAAGGGAGTGAGCAAACAGATGCTCCCCGTATTTGACAAACCGATGATTTACTACCCTATCTCGGTACTGATGCTGGCAGGTATCCGTGAGATTCTGATTATCTCTACACCCTACGATTTGCCAGGATTCCAGCGTTTGCTGGGTGACGGCAGTAACTTCGGCGTGCGTTTTGAATATGCAGAACAGCCCTCTCCCGATGGACTGGCTCAGGCTTTCATCATCGGGGAAAAGTTTATCGGCAATGATTCTGCCTGCCTAGTCTTAGGCGACAACATTTTCCACGGCAACGGACTGAGTGCCATGCTGCGCGAAGCGGTTCGCACCGCAGAAGAAGACAAGAAAGCCACGGTATTCGGTTACTGGGTAAGTGACCCCGAACGCTACGGTGTGGCAGACTTCGACAAGGATGGAAACTGTCTTTCCATTGAGGAAAAACCGCAGCATCCGAAATCAAACTATGCAGTGGTAGGCTTGTATTTCTACCCGAACAAGGTGGTAGAGGTAGCCAAGAATATCAAACCATCCGCTCGCGGGGAACTGGAAATCACCACAGTGAACCAGCGATTTCTGGAAGACGGAGAACTGAAAGTACAGACTTTGGGTCGTGGCTTTGCGTGGTTGGATACAGGTACGCACGACTCACTGGCAGAGGCTTCCACTTACATTGAAGTGATAGAAAAACGCCAAGGGCTGAAAGTGGCTTGTCTGGAAGGTATCGCTTTCCGCAAGGGATGGATTACAGCAGACAAACTGCGCGAAGAAGCACAGCCGATGTTGAAGAACCAGTACGGACAATACTTGCTGAAAGTGATTGACGAAGTGGAACGGACAGGGAAGGAAAACCTGGACTAATGAATAATTAATAATGAATACTGAAGAACGTGCCTAGTTCTTCAGTAAAAGACTTATCTATTGAAATGGAAGTAATTAAAACAGCTATAGAGGGCGTGGTGATTATTGAACCGCGTATCTTCAAAGATGCCAGAGGTTATTTCTTCGAATCATTCTCACAACGGGAATTCGAAGAGAAAGTGGGCAAAATCAATTTTGTGCAGGACAATGAGAGCATGTCGTCCTACGGGGTGATGCGGGGATTGCATTTCCAGCGTCCGCCTTATACACAGAGCAAACTGGTGCGCTGCGTGAAAGGTGCCGTGTTGGATGTGGCTGTAGATATCCGAAAAGGAAGTCCGACCTACGGGCAGCATGTAGCGGTAGAACTGACGGAAGAGAATCACCGCCAGTTCTTCATACCTCAGGGCTTCGCCCATGGATTCGCCGTACTGGACGAGAAAGATACTAAGCACCCAACACTAGAAAACCTCTAAACTCCTTTCATTAAAAGTTATGAATATTACATCTTGTAGTTTTAAAGCTCCTTCTAAAAGGAATCCTACAATTTCCATAGCAAAAGCAATGGGAATTATTCTCATGGTTATAGGGCATTCAGGCTGCCCACAATGGCTACATAATTACATATACATGTTCCATATGCCATTATTCTTTTTCTGCTCGGGATATTTTTTTAAACCGATCAATAATCTCAGTCAGATAATTTCTTTTAGCAAGAGAAAAATAAAAGGGTTGTATCTACCCTATATTAAATGGTCCATAGCTTTTTTGTTACTCCACAATATATTTTTCACACTAAATATATACAATTCCTTATACGGGTATAATAATATTGTTTCGCAGCCTTATAGTGCTATTGATTTTATCAAGAGATTTCTAAATATAGTCTTAACAATGAGAGGTGAAGAACAACTATTAGGAGGATTTTGGTTTCTAAGAGTTCTGTTCCTTTCATCAATTTTGTTTACAATCATTTCTAGATTAAGAAATAAATACCAAATAGGACACCCTATCACAATGATATGCCTCTTATGCATTTTATATCTCACAAAAATATCACATTTACATGTTCCAATTATTGGAGATATACCTCTCATTTGTTATGGAATTATCTTTTTATATCTAGGATATTTGTACAAACAGATTGAGAAAATAAGTTTTTACAAGATTAGTACATTTCTACTACTAAGTTCATGTGTTTTAATAGGTTCCTATAGCAACTATTCAAATATGTTAAAATACGAATATACGAACATCGTTTCTTATATATTTTTTGCAAGTATAGGAATATTATCTATATTTTGTATTACTGATGGGACTTATCGTACGATGAGGTCTCGTGCTCGAAAGCGTTTAGGGCTTGACGACAAGGATTTGGACATTTTTCTTCAAAAGGAATTAAAATAATAACTTTTGTAAAGTA
>OHTZ01001650.1_pt1 | contig 10194 bp, 9 predicted proteins | sample 1579011 | NCBI WGS metagenome assembly OHTZ01 (sample SAMEA3879603, study PRJEB24766) | human gut metagenome | biome: human-associated habitat; feature: feces | place: USA | collected 1985/1987
GCCCAGCAGGGCCATGTTGTTGCTCTCGCTGCCGCAGGAGGTAAAATAGAGCTCCCGGCTCTTGCAGCCCAGGGTGCGGGCCACGGCGGCGCGGGCGGCGTTCAGGGCTTCCTCGCTCCGGGCACCGGGGGCATACAGGCTGGACGGGTTGGCCCAGTGCTCCCGCATGGCCTTGTTGATGACATCCGCCACTTCCGGGGCCACGATGGTGGTGGCGGCGTTGTCCAGATAATGCAATTCAGGGTTTTGCAGCATAAATTTTGATTCCTGCTTTCTCAGTTATGCCAGCGGCACCCGCCGCCGACAGGATTTCATACTAAACCATGATGATTATACCACAAAGCATCTGCCGCCGTAAAGTAGCACGGCCCACTTGCACGGCCCCGCCGGGTGCTGTATAATGAGGGTAACAAACACAAAGAAAGCCGGGTGTTTTTATGGCCGATTATCAGGAATACCGCCGCCGCATCCTGCAGAGCAGCTGCACCACCAACGAGGACGGGGTGCGGCACCTGACGGCGCTGGTGCAGGGCAGCGGGCCGGACTGCTATTATACGCAGGTCTGGCTGCGGGAAAACGGCAGCTTTGTCAGCGCCTCCTGCGACTGCCCCTATAACCAGAATGGCGACGGCACCTACTGTAAGCACATTGGCGCGCTGCTGCTGCAGGACGCGGAAAAAAATCCGCCTGCCCCGGAAAAAAAGCCGGAGAGCATCCCCGGGGTGCAGCGGGGCGTTGCCGGGCTGAACCCGGAGCCCCGCAAGGACAGTTACAGCGCCGGGCTGGATATGCTGTTTGGCCGCAAGTGGCGGGGTGAGGAGCCGGAGACCGACTATGAGGCCCAGCTGCTGCTGAAGCGCTACCAGCGGGAGGATGCGCAGCCCCAGCCCCAGAACGCCGCCCAGCGCACCGGCTTTGCTCTGCTGGAACCGGAGCTTACGCCGCACAATGGCCGTATCTGGCTGCGGCTGCGGGTCTCGGACGGCATCGGCGGGCGGCAGTATCTGGTAAAAAGCATCCCGCAGTTTCTGGATGCGATCGAGCGGGGCGAAAGCGTCAGCTACGGGAAATCGCTGGCCTTTGTGCACCGGTGGGACGCCTTTGCTCCGGATGCACAGCAGCTGCTGCGGCTGCTGCGCCGTCAGGTGAGCGCCCGGCAGGCGTTTGAAGCCGAGGGCACGGTGCGCTCCGGCTGGGAGAAAGGCCCGGCGGGCGGTCTGCCGCTGACCGGCGAAGGGCTGGATGCTCTTGTGGAGCTTTACGCCGCCGAGGGCGTTGTGGGCGGCTATACCCTTAAAGAGGGTCTGCCGGTCATCAGCCTGAAGGTGGAACGCCGCAAGGGCGGCGTGCAGCTGAGCTGCACCCCGGCGCTCAGCGGAGTGCAGGGGCTGGACTATGCCTATCTGCTGGGCGAAAGTACCCTCTGGCGGATGCAGCGGGAGGAGTGCCGCCGGGTGCTGCCGGTGCTGGATACCTTTGGCGGGCGCAGTTTGTTCTTTACCAGCGCGGACGCCGCCGCCTTTTGCAGCTATGTGCTGCCGGAGCTGGGCAACCGGGTCAACATCGTGGACCCCGACCGGCTGCTGCTGAACCAGATCCCGCTGGAACCGGTGGTGCAGTTTTATCTGGATGCCGACCGGGGGCTTACCGTCACGGCGTACCCGGTCTTTCTGTACGGAGAGGACCGGGTGGCCCCCGGCGAGCCGGTGCCGCCCGACCTTTTGCGGGATGCCCGCACCGAGAACCGGGCAAAGCGGCTGCTGGAAACCTATCTGGAACCCGAGACCGGTAAGCCCGGGTATTACAGCATTTCCGGGGAGGAGGCGCTTTTCCAATTGCTGGAAGAGGGCATTCCCGCCCTGCTGGCCATGGGCGAGGTGTACCAGACCGATGCCTTCCGCAACCTGCAGGCCGCCCCGCCTAAAATTTCGGTAGGGGTATCGGTGCACGGCAGTGTGCTGGATCTGGAAGTAGACACCGGCGCCTTCCCAGTGGAGGAACTGCGGGAGCTTTTGCAGTCCCTGCACCAGAAAAAGCGCTACCACCGCCTGCGGGACGGCAGTCTGCTGCGGCTGGACGACAGTCTGGAAGGGCTGGACGAGCTGAACGACACGCTGGAGCTTTCCGGCGCAAAGCTGAAGGACGGCCACGCCGCTCTGCCGCTCTACCGCGCCCCCACGCTGGACTGGGCGCTTTCGGGACAGAACGGTCTGCGGTTCGACCGGGACGATGCCTTCCGGCGCATCAGCCGCAGCTTCCACGCCGTGCGGGACAGCGAGTATACCCCGCCGCTCTCCCTGCAAAAGACCCTGCGCAAATACCAGCGGGACGGCTACCGCTGGCTGCGCACACTGGACGGCTACGGCATGGGCGGCATTCTGGCGGACGATATGGGTCTGGGCAAGACCGTGCAGGTGCTCAGCTACCTGCTGGCCATGAAGGAGGGCGGGCAGCAGCTGCCCAGCCTCATCGTCTGCCCGGCGTCGCTGGTGCTGAACTGGCAGGAGGAATGCCAGAAGTTCACCCCGCAGCTGCAAAGCGTTGCTATGGACGGCGATGCCGTCCACCGCGCCGCGCTGGTCGATGGGTGGGCACAGGCGGATATCGTCATCACCAGCTACGATCTGCTGCGCCGGGACGAAAAACTGTATGCCGGGCAAAGCTTTTACGCCTGCATTCTGGACGAAGCGCAGGCCATCAAAAACCACACCACCCAGAAATACAAGGCGGTGTGCCGGGTGAACAGCCGGGTGCGCTTTGCCCTGACCGGCACCCCGGTGGAGAACCGCTTGGGCGAATTGTGGAGCATCTTCTCCTTTTTGATGCCGGGGTATCTGCCCCCCTACAAGACCTTCTGCGCCCGGTTCGAAAAGCCCATCGTGCAGGACGAGGATGCCAACGCCGTGCGGCGGCTGAACCAGTTCACCGGCCCCTTCATCCTGCGGCGCATGAAGTCCGAGGTGCTGCGGGAGCTGCCGCCCAAAACGGAGAATGTGCGCCGCGTTGAGTTGGAGACCGAGCAGCGCAAGCTGTATCTGGCAGCGGTGGTGGACGCCCGGGAAAAGCTGCGGGCGGCAAAGCCGGAGGACAAGATGACCGTGTTTGCCGTGCTGATGCGGCTGCGGGAGATTTGCTGCGACCCGCGTCTTGTGGCAGACAACTGGACCGGCAGCAGCGCCAAGCTGGAAGCCTGTCTGGAGCTTGTCACCGAGGCGGTGGCGGGCGGGCACCGCATTCTGCTGTTCAGCCAGTTTACCTCCATGCTGGAGCTGCTGGCAAAGCGGCTGGACGAAGCCGGGGTGAGCCACTTCACCCTGCAAGGCTCTACCCCGAAGCCGGTGCGTGCCGAGCAGGTGCGCCGGTTCAATCAGGGCGAGGCGGACGTCTTTCTGATCTCGCTGCGGGCGGGCGGCACAGGTCTCAACCTGACCGCCGCCGATATCGTCATCCACTACGACCCGTGGTGGAACCTTGCCGCGCAGAATCAGGCCACCGACCGTGCCTACCGCATCGGTCAGCGCAACCCGGTGCAGGTGTATCGGCTGATCGCGCAGGACACTATTGAGGAAAAGATCGTGGAGCTGCAACAGGCCAAGCAGTCGCTGGCCGACACCGTTACCGGCGGGGCAGACGGCGCGATTTTGTCCATGAACCCCGAACAGCTGCTGCAGCTGCTGGGAGAAGAAGCATAAAGGAGTGTATCCATCATGAAGGTTTGGGATCTGCATTGCGATACCCTGTACGAACTGCGCCGCGCCGAAAAGGCGGGCGCACCCAAAAGCTTTTTGCACAACGATCTGCATATCGACCTTGAAAAATTGCAGCAGGGAGATTATCTGCTGCAATGCTTTGCGGCCTATGTGGATCTGGCCGACCCCGCTCCCGGGGCCGACCCGCTGGTAAGCGTGCTGGAGGAGATCGACATCTTCAAGCGGCTCATGGCAGCTTACCCGGAAAAGATCGCCCCGGTGTACACCGCCGCCGACCTTGAGCGCAACCGCGCCGAGGGCAAACTCAGCGCCATGCTGACGGTGGAAGAGGGCGGCTGCTGCAAGGGCAGTCTGGGCGTGCTGCGGCGGCTGCAGGAGCTGGGCGTGCGCATGATGACCCTGACATGGAACTACCCCAACGAGCTGGCAGCCCCCAACGCAAACCCCGGCGGGCCGCTGGTGGCCAACACCGAGACCGGCCTGACCGAGCGGGGCTTTGCCTTTTTGGAAGAGATGGAAAAGCTGCACATCACCGCAGACGTGAGCCACCTTTCCGATAAGGGCTTCTGGGACATCGCAAACCACAGCACCCGCCCCTTTGCGGCAAGCCATTCCAACTGCCGTGCCCTGTCGCCCCACAACCGCAACCTGACCGATGAGATGATCCGCGCACTGGCAGAAAAGGGTGGCATTGCAGGGCTGAACTACTGCGCTTCCTTTGTGGACGCAGACTCGGCACACCCCAAGCTTTGCCGCAGCACGGTGGAACGGCTGGCAAAGCACGCGGCACACTTCAAGCAGGTGGGCGGCATTGAGGTCATCAGCCTTGGCAGCGATTTTGACGGCATCGGCGGCCAGCACGAGCTGGAAACGGCGGCAGATATGCCGCTGCTGGCCGAGGCACTGCGCCGCGAGGGCTTTACTGAGGACGAGGTAGAGGCCATCTACTGGCGCAATGCATACCGCTTCTTTAAAAACAATCTGTAATAAAACGTCTTAAAATTGCAAAATGTGCCCGAGATACCCCTGCGCTGCGCGGGTATCCCGGGCTGTGTATTGCCCTGCGAGGGGAGGTTTTATATGGTCTGAGGCGCGCGTCCCCTGAAAAAGAACAAACGACTTGGAAAGATAAGAGGAATTATAACAATGGGTATCACGATCTCGCCGTGGATGATGGCGTTTCTCATGCTGATGACCGGCTTTGCAGGCTTTGTGGATTCGGCAGCCGGCGGCGGCGGGCTGATCAGTCTGCCTGCCTATCTGTTCGCCGGGCTGCCGCCCCACTACACCTATGCCACCAACAAGTTCAGCGCCGCCTGTGGCACCACCTTTGCCACGGCAAGCTTTTTCAAAAGCGGTGCCATGAACGTGAAGGTGGGTGTTCTTGCAGCCATCGGCAGCTTTGCAGGCAGTGCGCTGGGTGCGCACATCGTGCTGCTGCTCAGTGACGAGATGCTGCGCACCATGATGTTCATCATCCTGCCGGTGGCGGCGGTCATCATTCTGTGGCAGCGCAACCTGCCGGACGAGAACCGGGACGACGGCACGCTGGACCTGAAAAAGATCTTACTGGCGCTGGCCATCGGCTTTGGCATCGGCCTGTACGACGGCATTATGGGCCCGGGCACCGGCACCTTTGCCATCATTGCCTTTACCACCCTGATGGGCTTTGACCTGCGCACGGCGGGCGGCAACGCCAAGGTGCTCAACCTTGCCAGCAACTACGCCAGCCTGGTAACATATCTTTCCAGCGGGCTGGTGGTGTTCTCCATCGGCATCCCCTGTGCCATCAGCGGCATTGTGGGCAACCTGCTGGGCTCCCACTTCGCCCTCAAGAACGGCGCAAAGTTCATCCGCCCCATGATGCTTGTGGTGCTGGTGCTCCTGCTGGGCAAGATCGTCTCGGACGCGGTGCTGTAATGAACGGATCTTCGGCAAAAAACAATTGACGTTTGCAGGAGAATGGACTATAATAGGGCCAGAGGCCCGCAGAAAAAACGAGCGCTGAGGATGATGTTATGAAGATCCGCTACTCGAAGAACGCCATGAAGTTCCTGAATAAGCTGGACAAAAGGTCCGTGCTTCGCATCGTTGCAGGCATTGAGGGGCTGACCCTGAAACCGCCAGCAGGTGATATCAAGGTGATGCAGGGACTGAAGGATGGAACAATGCGGCTTCGGGTCGGAAGCTGGCGCGTGCTTTACCGGTACGGAGAGGAAAACGCGCTGGAGATTCTATTGGTGCTGGATATCGGGAATCGTGGCGATATCTATAAATAAGGAGGTGGCAGGATGTCTGAAATTGCAATGAATGCAGCACACATGATCGATATGCTGCCGGACCCGGACAAGAACCTTGCCTACGAGCTGATCAAAAAGCTGGTACTGGCATGGGACCCGGATTTCACCAAGCTGACCACAGAGGAAGCAAAGCAGCTGGAGGAAGCGAAGGACAGCGGCTTTGTAGATGCCGAAGAGATCGACTGGTCGAAGATCGGACACGAATGACCAACAAAAAAGAGGAACTGCCGGGAAAGCAGTTCCTCTTTTTGATTGGGTAAGATCAGAAGGTGAAGCCTTCATCGAGGAAGGCCAGGCCGAACGCACCGGGGCCGGCGTGGGTGCCGATGACGCAGCCGATCTGGCGCACAAGGGCCTCGTTCCGGCCCAGATTCTCCTGCAGGTAGGTCTGGATGGGCTGCACCTCGCGGGGGGCGAGGGTGTAACCGGCCAGCGCGTCGGCGCAGGTGCTGATGCCGCCCAGCTCATCGATCTTCTTGAACAGGGCAACGTAAGCGCCGGGCAGGCCCCGGGCCTTGCCCGCCATAACGACCTTGCCCTCCTTGATGGTGATGAGGGGCTTGATGCCCAGCATCCCGCCCGCGACGGCCACAGCGGCAGGCAGACGGCCGCCCTTGCGCAGATACTTCAGGTCGTCGATGACAGCCACCAGATGCAGATGCTCCTTGGCGTGCTCAAGGGTGGCGGCGATCTGCCCGGCAGTCTTTCCGGCATCCCGCAGCTGAACAGCCAGCCGTACCAGCAGGCTCTCGCCCAGGCAGACGTTTTCGGAATCCACAAAGAGGACATTGTCCACATTGGCCATGTCTGCGGCCAGCCGGGCGCACTGGCAGGTGCCGGACAGCTCATGGGAGAGGAAGATACCCACCACTTCGTCCCCGGCGGCAGCCGCCTCAAGGAAGAAGCGCTGGAACAGCTCGGGGCTGGGCTGGCTGGTGGTGGGCAGCTTGTGGCAACGGGCCATCACGCCGTAATACACGGTGGGGGTCATATCCACGCCGTCCCGGAGCACGGTGCCGTCCTCCAGGGTGACGTTCAGGGGGATGACGGTCACGCCCAGCTGCTCGGCTTCAGCGGGCAGGATGTCGGATGCGGAATCGGTAAGAATGCGGATCATAGTAATACCTCCAACGGGGCCAAGAACGGATAACCCGACCAAATCAATCAAAAAGTCGTATAGGAATATACCAGAGACGACGGGAAATGTCAATTGTTTGAATCAATATTTCTTCGTATTTTCGCAATTCCGCTCCGTTTTCTTGCACAAACGGGCCGGAACATGATACAATGGGCATCAGGCATTGCGGGGCGGTGCGCTGTGCGCCCGAAGCAGCGGAACAGCGCACCCCAAACGGAGAGGGGACGGAGAAGATGTCAGAACAGAACCGCCGCCTGCGGGCGGCAGGCATCGCGGCACTGGCCTGGGCCGGGCTGGCGGCGGTCTGGTGTGTGCTGGTCCCCGGCGGGGCGGCAGAGCTGCCGCAGGGTGTGCCCGGCACGCTGCGCAGCCTGCTGGTGCTGCCGCTGGCCGAGGAGCTGGTGTTCCGGGGGGCGCTGCTGCGCCTGCTGCGGCCGCTGGGGGAGCACCCGGCAAACCTCTGCCAGGCCGTGCTCTTTGCGGCCCTGCACGGAACGCTGACCGAAAAGTGCTACGCGCTGGGCATGGGGCTCATTTTCGGGTGGGCCGCAGAGCAGACCGACAGTCCTGCACCCGGGGGGGTGCTGCATATCCTGAACAATGGGCTGGTGCTGGCCCGGGCGCTGGCAGAAAGGGGAATGGGATGACCGACTATGAGCTGATGGGCGCTGCGCTGGAGGAGGCCGCACGGGCCGCCGCGCTGGGCGAGGTGCCCGTGGGCGCGGTGGTGGCCCGGAACGGCGAGATCATCGCCGCCGCCCACAACACCCGCGAGACCGAGAAAAACGCCCTCCACCACGCCGAGCTGCTGGCCATTGACGCGGCCTGCAAAAAGCTGGGCGGCTGGCGGCTGTGGCAGTGTGAGCTGTTCGTTACGCTGGAGCCCTGCCCCATGTGCAGCGGCGGCATTATCAACAGCCGGATCAGGCGGGTGGTGTACGGCGCGGCGGATACCAAGGCCGGGTGCTGCGGCAGCGTGACCGACCTGTTCGCTCTGCCCTTCAACCACCATCCGGTGGTGGAACGCGGCCTGCGGGCGGAGGAGGCGCAGGCGCTGCTGCAGGCGTTTTTCCTCCGGCTGCGGGAGCAGCGGGCCGCAAAGCCCCGCTGGAAACCGCCCGTGACCCCCTGAGAACGTGAAAAAAAGTGGGAACTGCGTGAAAAGACGGCGGTTCCCACTTTCTTTTTTCGCCGAATTGTGTTATATTATTTAATGGTAACTTGTCGAAACCACTCGCACAGACCAGCGGGCTCGCCGCAGGACCGGCCTTGACCGGAAAGAGGAGCAGAGCGCAGCCCATGGGTGCGGTGGAGGGCGGGACCTTCCTGCCTGCGGGATTTTTTGCAGGCAGAGAACAAACGGCAGGAGGGCTGACTCTTGTACGATGATGAATTTGAATTGACCTTTGACCTGAGCGATGAGGACAAGGCATCCCGGGCCCCTGAGCCGGAACAGGAGCCGGTGCAGGAAGCTGCGCCGGAACCGGCCGCGGAAACAGAACCGGCCGCGGAAACGGAACCGCCGGTGGAGCCTGTACCGGAACCGGCAGTCCCTGCGGCCAACGGGCGCTGCGTGCTGATCTCGGGCGGCGACCGGGGCATCGGCGCAGCAGCAGCCCGCGCATTCTATGCGGCGGGCTTCCGGGTGGCAGTGTTCTACCACACCAACGCCGAGGCCGCCGCAGCCCTGCAAAAAGAGCTGCCGGGCGTACTGGCCGTCCAGTGTGACGTGGCCACCCGCGCCAGCTGTGAGGTGGCGTTCCACACCGTGGAGCAGGCCGTGGGCCATGTGGATGTGCTGGTGAGCAACGCGGGCATTGCCCAGCAGAAGCTGTTCACCGATATCACCCCGGAAGAGTGGCAGCACATGCTGGATGTGAACCTGAGCGGCGCGTTCCACCTGTGCCAGCTGGCTCTGCCGGGCATGATCCGCCGCAAGGCGGGCCGCATCCTGACCGTGAGCAGCATGTGGGGCCAGACCGGCGGCAGCTGCGAGGTGCATTACTCCGCTGCCAAGGCGGGCCTGATCGGCCTGACCAAGGCCCTTGCCAAAGAGGAGGGGCCCAGCGGCATCACCGTGAACTGCGTGGCCCCGGGTGTCATCGACACCGATATGATGGCTGCCTTTACGGCAGAGGATAAGGCTGCGCTGGCCGAGGAGACCCCCGTGGGCCGCCTGGGCAGCGCGGACGAGGTGGCGCAGCTGCTGGTGTTCCTGGCAGGCGAAAGCGCCGGTTACATCACCGGGCAGGTGTTCGGTGTGAACGGCGGCCTGGTGATTTGAACCATCCCGCAGCGGCAAAACTTATGATACGATATCACTTACGGCGCAGCCAGCGCCGCGGTGAAAAGGAGAGAGCGAAATGGGCATGACTTTGAAGGAACTGTTGACGAAGGGCGAAGGCACCCTGACGGCGGGCGAGGCCAAGACACTGGCTTCCCAGTGCCGGATGGATGTGGAAACGCTTTACACGCTTCTGGAGGAGCGCGGCATCAAAATTCTGGATGACGAGGCCGACGGTGACACCAGCCTGGATGTGGAAGGCATCATGGCAGAGGTGGAAAGTGCCGAGGCAAACAGCGATGAGCTGGGCCTGGGCGATGAAAATGAGGACGACCCGGCAGAGGAGAACCCCGCAGACCTGAAGGCTGCCATGGATGAGCTGCTGGATGACCCTGTGAAGAACTACCTCAAGCAGATCGGCCAGATCCCGCTGCTGAGCGCGGAGCAGGAAGTGGACCTGAGCAAGCGCATCCACGCCGGTGCCGAGGCTGCCCACATCCTTCAGGCCGACCGCCAGAAGTACGGCGCGCCTGAGTACATCAAAAAGAACAGCGCCCGCTTCTCGTTCGAGGAGGATGAGAACAGCCGGAGCTATACCGAGGATCTGGACGAGGACGGCAACACCAAGTCCAGCGAGGACGACGAGGAAAAGGCTGCCGAAGAAGAAGCCATGGAGGCCGTGGAGAACGGCCCCCTGACGGAGGAGCGCCGCCAGGAGCTGCTCAAGATCCGCCGCGACGGCCTGAACGCCCGCCGCAGCCT
>OHTZ01001654.1_pt1 | contig 10167 bp, 10 predicted proteins | sample 1579011 | NCBI WGS metagenome assembly OHTZ01 (sample SAMEA3879603, study PRJEB24766) | human gut metagenome | biome: human-associated habitat; feature: feces | place: USA | collected 1985/1987
CATCTACGGCCCGTCGCTGCCCCGTAGTTGGTTCGTCGGCGCGAAGATCAGCTTCTGACGGTCTGCCGGAAGCTCCGGCGGCTCCTTGCTTCGCCGGACAGGGAATATCGTTGTCGCTCATCCGGATTGACGGCATACGGAACTTTTTTGAAAATATCGCTTTCGGAAAGTCATGATATTTTCCGGGTATAAACCGAACGGAGCTGCTTGGCGGCTCCGTTCGCTCATGGCGGCCGAACGCTTTAGCAACCATTATTGCACCGATTTGCACGAGCCGCAAAACAATTTTACGGTTTTTCTCGTTTTTAATATATCGATCCATCCGTTAAAATTCGTATTTGCTGCGATTTTTGTTCTGTTCTCGAAACAGGGGTGGCTTGAATAACCGACATACGATCCCTATAACCAGATTTAACCCCGAATCGTTATGTTTAACTCCCGATCTTCCATCTCCATCTCGACGTTTCTTTCTTCACTGATTGGATCTATCATGCGCGGGCGACGCTCCGTCCGCTGCGGCCAGACGTGCGAATACCGCAAGGCCAGACTCATCCTGACCCACGACCCGGGCGAAGAGCTGTTTCTGGGGGCCCTCCATCCGGCTGCGGCTCTTTTCCGGGAACATATCGACATTCCCGAACTCATCGCCGAACATGCTACTTATCGCAAAGTGCTCGAGGAGGCCGGAGCGAGGGTACTCACGGTACGTCAGATCCTGCTCGACGGAACCGGTGCGGACGGGAAACCCGCCGACCGAACCAAGCTGGAGAACCTGCGCCGCTTCGCGGCCGGTTTTCTTACCTTCGACACCCAAAACCTCTCTCCGGAAACAGCCGAGCAGCAAAAGGAGTACCGACAATCCATCCTCGCCAAGACATCGCCCCGGGATCTGGTGCGGATTATTCTGCGACAACCGATCATCCGACTGTCGGAAACGCAGATCAACACGGGGCTCAAGGCCGAATATTCGGAAAACCCCGTGATGAATCTCTTCTATACGCGGGACCAGTTGATAACTACTGCCAAAGGCGTCGTAATCGGACGCATGAACTCCCCGCAGCGGGAGAAAGGATGCGACATTCTGCAATTCTGCCTCGAAAAAATCGGCATGAAACCGTTACACCGCATCGATGGGGAGGGAGCTCATCTCGAAGGCGGGGATTTCTATCCGTTCGGCGATACGGCTTTCATCGGCTGCGGGATGCGCACCACGCAACCGGCCATCGATCAGCTTATGGAGCACGACCTGCTGGGCTGCAACCGTCTGGTCGTGGTCAAGGACCGGTTGTTCAGCCAGGCGGAAATGCACTTGGACACCTATTTCAACATTATAGACCGCAATCTGGTGACGCTCACAGCCCGGCGTATGACCACCGATCCGGATTCTCCGGATCTGTTGCTGGCCGATATTTATCTCCGAGGTGCAAACGGCGTCTATACCAAAACCGAAGAAGATGTCGGATTCATCGAATTGTTGAGGAGCCGTATCGGCGCCGCCATCATCCCCATTTCCGAAGAGGATGCCGACCGGCTGGCGGGTAATTTCCTGACGGTCGGGTCGCGCCGTATCATCGGGGTAGCGGGCCAGTCCGAAGCCCTGCGGACCGAACTGAAACACCGAGGGGTGAAGGTTACCTGGGTCGGGCTCGACAACCTTTGCAAAGGCTACGGTGCCGCACACTGCATGACGCAGGTGCTTCGCAGACGGTGAAGACTGTCCTCCGACGTATGTAAAAAAGACACTCCGGGGAAGTGAAAAGTTTTTCCGGGAGCGACCGTTGTCGCAATGTTCCGAAAGAATATGGCCGCTGTTGCCCGGCAAGGAGCGAAATCGGTTGTTATGTTCCGTTCATACGGGTCAGACGGGAAACTTTCCGCTTCCGGATGCGGGTAAGTTTCTTATAGAATACGACTTACTTCCGACGAAATGTGCGGCGGAAGGCTCTTTCACGAAAAATCCCCGGTCGAAAGACCGGGGATCTGCTATCGTTGTCGGCAAACGCTTACAACGCCTTGATCTCGTGAAGCACCTGGTTGGTCTTGCGGACCGCAGCAGCCGATGCCTCGAATTTGGCAGCCTCTTCCTTGGTGAGGTCGAGTTTGACGATCTTCTCGATGCCCTTGCGGCCGATGATCGCGGGAACGCCGATGCAGATGTCCTTCTGGCCGTACTCGCCGTCGAGGTAGCAGCAGCAGGGGACGATCTTCTTCTGATCATGCAGGATCGATTCGACCATCATCGAAGCAGCGGCGCCCGGAGCATACCAGGCCGAAGTGCCGATGAGTTTGGTCAGCGTGGCACCGCCGACCATCGTGCTGGCGACAGCCTCTTCAAGTTTCTTCTTCGAGGCGAATTGCGTCACGGGCACGCCATTGACCGAAGCCTTCGAAAGCAGCGGAATCATCGTCGTATCGCCATGACCGCCGATCACCATGCCGTCCACGTTGTTGATGTTGGCGCCGGTGGCTTTCGCCAGGTAACATTTGAAACGGGCCGAATCCAAGGCGCCACCCATGCCGATAATCCGGTTTTTGGGAAGTCCCGAAGCCTTGAGCGCCAGATAAGTCAGCGTATCCATCGGGTTGGCGACCACGATGATGATCGCGCGGGGCGAATATTTCACCACGTTCTCGATCACGCCTTTCATAATGTTGGCGTTGGTGCCGATCAGCTCCTCGCGGGTCATGCCCGGCTTGCGGGGAATACCCGAGGTGATCACCACCACGTCCGAGTTGGCAGTCTGCTTGTAGTCGTTGGTCACGCCGACGAGCTTCGTATCGAAATCCATCAGCGTAGAACACTGGTACATATCCAGCATCTTACCCTCCGACAGGCCCTCTTTGATGTCGATGAGGACCACTTCGCTCGCCACTTCGCGGCAAGCCATCACATTGGCGCAAGTAGCGCCCACGGCGCCCGCGCCCACAACTGTTACCTTTGACATAATGTTATAGTTTTAAGGCGAGTCCGACGTATTGATTTCGGATGTAAAACAAAAATACTGTCACAACAGAACACGTCGGACTCACGTTACGGTATCTTTTGATGCCGGATTCCATCCTGACACTCCCTGCCGACACCCGTCGAAAACGGGAGGCTGCGGGGTTCGATTTACATCGAACGAATATTAGCCGATCAACTCTTTGTACTGCGCGTCGGTAAGCAGCGACTCGCACTCCTTGGGATCGGTCAGTTTCACTTTGACGAGCCAACCCTCTCCGTAGGGATCGCGGTTCACGATGGAGGGATCGGCATCCACTGCAGGGTTGAACTCCAACACTTCGGCGCCGACGGGAATGAAAGCGTCGCTCACGGTCTTCACGGCCTCGATCGAGCCGAAGACGTCACCGGCGGACAAGGTTTCGCCGACGGTCGGAACATCGACGAATACGATGTCGCCCAACTGGCTCTGTGCGAAATCGGTAATGCCGATAAAAGCCTCACCGCCCTCTACGCGGCACCATTCGTGGTCATTGGAATACTTCAGATTTGCAGGTACGTTCATAATTTTCGGTATTTGAATTGGTTAAAATGAAATTTATTCGCGGTCTAAAATATCATTGCAAATATAAGGTTATTTTTCGTTCGGCCAACGTTATCCTGTTATTTTTTTAACACGCAGCCCGTCCCGTCCGTTCGAGCCGTCCGCTTCCCCTCGATAACGAACTCTATCTCCCGGAACAGATACCCTTCGGTACGGCCGTCGGGCAGCTCCAGCAGCAGCTCTCCCGAAGGGCGCACGCCCCGCAGCACGGCCTCCACTGTCCGGCCGTCGGGATAACGGTACCGATGCCGCTCTCCGAGCCGGTACATCCGCCGTCGGTAGTCGGCTTGCAGCGCCTCCCGATCCCCTTTCTCGAGTTGTTCGTACCGGGCGGCCAGACAGTCGCCCAAGCGGTGCAGTACCTCCTGCCGATCGTATTCGCAGCCAGTTTCGAGGCACATCGACGACGGGTTCGGCAACGACGGATCGAACCGGGTCTGATTGACGTTCACCCCGATTCCGACGATCGTACGCGACAGGCGGTCGCCCGTCAGGTTGTGTTCGATCAGAATGCCGACCAGCTTGCGGTCGCCCGCATAGATGTCGTTCGTCCATTTGATCCGGGCGTCGATGCCGTAACCGCCGAAAAGGTCCGTCAAAGCCAAAGCTACCGCTTCCGAAAGCAGAAACTGTTCCGAAACGGGCAGGAAACGGGGTTCCCATACCAGCGAGAACATCAGGTTGCGTCCCTCCTCGCTGCTCCAGGTATGCCCCCGCTGGCCGCGTCCGGCGCTCTGCCGCTCGGCGCAGATCGCATCGCCGTGTCCGTAGCGAGGATTCCGGGCCTCGTCGTTGGTCGAGGTCGTCTCTTCGAGAAAGTGATAACGGGTCCTGTGCATCCGAAAGGTACTATACCGAAACTCCGAAATCCCGGAGCGCCGCGGTGAGCGAAGTTTTCTTGTCGGTGGACTCCTTGCGGCGCCCGATAATCAGCGCACAGGGGACGCCGTACTCTCCGGCGGGGAAACGCTTGGGATAGCTGCCCGGGATGACCACCGATCCGGTAATCACCACGCCGGCGCCCAGCACCGATTCGCGGCAGATGTGCGCCCCTTCGACCACGATGGCCCGGGAGCCGATGAAACAGTCGTCCTCGATGATGACGGGGGCCGCCTGCACGGGTTCCAGCACACCGCCCACGCCCACACCGCCGCTCAGGTGGACGCGCTCGCCGACCTGGGCGCAGGAGCCGACCGTCGCCCACGTATCGACCATCGTGCCGGCACCGACCTAGGCGCCGATGTTCACGTACGAAGGCATCAGGATGGCTCCCGGGGCGATGTAGGCGCCGTAGCGCGCCACGGCCTGGGGCACGACGCGCACGCCCAGCTCCTCGTAGCCGTGCTTGAGGTCCATTTTGTCGTGCCATTCGAGTTCTCCGGCCCGCATGGTGCGCATCTCCTGCATCGGAAAATAGAGCAGAATCGCCTTCTTGACCCACTCATTGACCTGCCATTGGCTCCGGGACGGATCGATGGGTTCGGCCGTTCGCAGGCGGCCCTTGTCCAGTTCTTCGATAACGGCGCGGACCGCCTCCCGCACACGGGACTCCGCAAGCAATGCCCGGTCGTTCCAGGCCTCTTCGATAATTTGTCGCAACTGATTGTCCATTCCTGTTTTTCGCTTTCGTTATTCCGGTTTCAAAGTTACAAAATTCTCCTGCGGATCGCCGGATGCCGGCAACTTTTTCGTATATTCTGCGAATATATGGAATGTTCGGACAATCTTTGCGAACAAACCTGCACGATTGCGCCGGACTTTTCGTATATTTGTCTTTCGAAACCCTTCAAATATTAAAATATGTTAAAACACGTTAAAATTACTTTGGCGGTTTTCTGTGCCGCTGCTGCACTTACCGCCTGTAAGTCATCTATGAAAATCAAACACCTGCCTTATCCCGATGCCGAGCGTACGGAAGTCGTGGATAACTACTTCGGCACCGAAGTCGCCGACCCCTACCGCTGGCTCGAAGACGACCGTTCGGAACAGACGGCCGCCTGGGTCGCTGCCGAAAATGCCGTGACGCAGAATTACCTGGATCAAATTCCGTTCCGCGAGGCGATGCGTGCCCGCCTGACCGAGCTGTGGGCTTATCCCTGGGAGGGAGCTCCGGCTAAATTCGGGGATTATTACTATTTTTACCGCAACGACGGACGACAGAACCAGGCCGTGCTGTACCGCCAGGCTTCGCTCGACGCCGAGCCGGAGGTATTCCTCGATCCCAACACGCTCTCCGAGGACGGAACGGTTGCGCTGTCGGGCATCTCTTTCTCGGAAGATGGCCGCTACCTGGCTTATGCGGCTTCGGCTTCAGGTTCGGACTGGAGCGACATTCATGTCATCCGTACGGCGGACAAGCAGCCCACGGGCGATATCGTAAAATGGGTGAAGCTCTCCAACGCAGTGTGGACACCCGACGAAAAGGGATTCTATTACAGTACGTTCGACGTTCCGGAAGCGGGCGTCTATTCTTCCCAGAACCAATATCAGAAGGTATATTATCACACGCTCGGTAAGCCTCAGTCTTCCGATCGTCTGATTCATATGGACACACAACATCCGTTGCGCTATTTCGCTTCCAGTGTCAGCAAGGACGGCAAGTGGCTTTTCATCACGGCATCGGAGGGTACGTCGGGCAGTGAGATCCTCTACCGAAAAAGCAGCGATAAGAAGTTCAAGGTGCTGCTTCCCGGCTTTGCCAACGACCACGAGATTATTCGCGCCGAGAACGATAAACTTTACGTGCGTACCAACCTCGATGCTCCCAACTACCGCGTGATCCGCATCGACCTGAATAATCCTTCGGTGATCGAGGAGATTATCCCCGAAAATCCGAAGAATATGCTTGAGATCGTCAGCAAACCGGGCGACTATATGATGGCTTCCTACCTGGAGGATGCCCAAAGCCAGGTTTACCAGTACGATTGGAACGGCAAGCTCATTCGGAAAGTCGAGCTGCCCGCCATCGGATCGGCAGGCGGATTCTCCGGTAAAAAAGGCGAAACGGAGGCCTTCTATTCGCTGACCAACTTCACGACACCTTCGACCGTTTACCGTTACGACCTCGCAACGGGCGAATCGACCCTGTATAAGCGTCCCGAAGTGAAATTCAGCCCCGAAGACTACACTACGGAACAGGTGTTCTACACCAGCAAGGACGGCACGAAAGTCCCGATGTTCATCGTCTATCGCAACGGACTGAAGCTCGACGGCAACAACCCCTGTTACCTCTACGCTTACGGTGGGTTCCAAGTCAGCCTCGCGCCCTGGTTCAACCCGGCTGCCATTATGTTCATGGAACAGGGCGGCGTTTATTGCGTAGCCAACCTGCGCGGCGGCCTGGAATACGGAGAAGAGTGGCACAGGGGCGGCATGCTGGACAAAAAACAGAATGTTTTCGATGATTTCATCGCAGCGGCCGAATACCTCATTGCCAACAAATATACCTCGTCGAAGAAACTCGCCATCGCGGGCGGTTCGAACGGCGGCCTGCTGGTGGGTGCCTGCGAAGTGCAGCGTCCCGACCTGTTCGGCGTCTGCCTGCCGGCGGTCGGCGTGATGGACATGCTCCGCTACCACAAGTTCACCATCGGCTGGGGCTGGGTCGTAGAGTACGGCTCGAGCGACGACGAGGAGCAGTTCGGCTACCTCTACAAATACTCCCCGCTGCATAACATCAAGAAGGGCACGAAGTATCCTGCGACGCTGATAACGACTGCCGACCACGATGACCGTGTCGTGCCGGCTCATTCGTTCAAGTTCGCCGCCGAGATGCAGTACGCCCAGGGCGGCGACGCTCCGATCCTGATCCGCATCGACACCAAGGCGGGCCACGGCGCCGGCAAACCCGTCTCGAAGCGCATCGAAGAGGCTACCGACGTGTTCTCGTTCCTGTTCGAGAATACGGACACGCCTTACAAGACGGTCGAAACGAAATAATGCTATTCCGGTCGCATGTCCGAAACTTCGTTGAAAACGGAGTTTCGGAAGCAGCCGGGCCGATCCCGATGCGGGTCCGGAACCCGGCACGACGAAGTACCGGCCGATAACCATACTGTTTTATTGAGCGATGAAAGTTTACAAGTTCGGCGGCGCATCGGTCCGCAACGCGGACGGTGTGCAAAACCTGCTGAAGATCATCGGTGACGAACGGGATCTGTTCATCATCGTATCGGCAATGGGTAAGACCACGAATGCCTTGGAGAAGGTTTTCGAAGGGTTGCAGAAGGGCGACAAAGCCTTCTCGATGGAGCACATCACCGCGCTGAGGCAATACCACGCCGAAATCGTAAACGAACTGTACGGCGCTCCGACCCGGCTCGAGAAGATCGAACGGCTTTTCGGGGAGCTCGAACAGGTGGCGACCGAAACGGTCTATCGTCCGGAAGACGCCGAGCTGTGGTACGACACCGTCGTCGCTTTCGGCGAGCTGATCTCGACGACGATCATTTCGGAGTACCTCTCCGAACGGGGTATCGACAATTGCTGGCTCGATATGCGACGTTGCTTCCGCACCGAACAGCGACACAAGGACGCCTCGGTCGATATCGCCGCATCGCGGACTCTGCTGCGCAACGCCATGAAACAGTCTAAGGCCTGTATTTTCATCGGGCAGGGCTTTATCGGAGGTGCTCCGGACGGCACGACCACTACCCTGGGACGCGAAGGTTCGGATTACTCGGCAGCGGTGGCGGCCAATATCCTCGACGCGGAATCCATGTCGGTATGGAAAGATGTGGACGGCATCCTGAATGCCGACCCGAAGGTTTTCCCCGATGCGGTGCAGATCGCGGAACTGAACTACCTGGACACCATCGAGCTGGCTTACAGCGGGGCACAGATCATCCACCCCAAAACGATCAAACCGCTGCAAAACAAGAACATCCCGCTCTACGTGCGGCCTTTCGGGGACAAGCGAAAACCGGGCACGGTGATTCGCCGTATGTCGGCGCCGATCGAGGTTCCGATTCTGATTCTGAAGAAGGATCAGGTATTGCTGACGATCCGTTCGCGGGACTTTTCCTTCGTGCTCGAAGAGAAATTCGCGGCGATCTTCTCCCTGCTGGAGCGATACCGTATCAAGGTCAATCTGGTGCATAACTCGGCGGTGAACCTCAGCCTCTGCGTGGATAACTCCTGGCATATCGACGAGGCGATCCAAGCCCTCCGAAACGAGGAGTTCGACGTAATGAAGGTCGAGAACATGGAGTTGCTCACCATCCGGGGCTATAACGGCGATTTGATGGAGCGATATGCTTCGGGGCCGGAGGTTTTTCTGTTGCAGAGAACTCAATCGACGGCCCGTATTGTCCGGAAAAACCGGTAGTCCAACTTCGAAAAAAGACGCTAAAATAAAAGAAGAGAAGTGGGGTCGATGTTGGACGAATACAAGAAAAACATTAGAAAACCGAATCCGGAGGAGCTACGACTCATTAAGTTTTTGGTACAAAAGGCATCTTTGAATATGTCCGAGGGCTGGGAAAGATCTTTGACTGTTTCTTGTTTGAATGATGGAGGAATGGGCAGTATGAAATTATATATGTCTTTACCGCCGAAAGAAATAATATCAACGATTTTTGTCAGTGAGTGCTCTTTTAAGGATTCTGATGGAATAGATGTGTTAGCCTCATTATATCTCGATCAAGATCATGAGATTTGTGAAGTGGATATTTGGAAAGCTGATTTTTCTCCTTTGATAAGGATCTCTTCGGATATTAGCTTATAAAACGGAGGAACATGGGAGATTTGGGATATTCGAAGCATGCATTTCGTGTAAATGGTGAAACTTATTATCCTGGAAAATTATGAAAAAATTAATAATTTTATTGATCAGTCTTTTCTTCATTGCCTCCTGTGCCGTTGTAAAATCCAGCAGAATAGTTGGAAAATGTTACTTGGGTTATCCTTATCGCCAGATTATGGTATTCATTTGTATGCTGAGTTTTATGCCGATAGTACGTTTTTATATAGGTCAGCTGGCTGTTATGATATAATCGGCCATTGGTACATAAGCGGTGATACAGTGATTTTATCTTCGCCAAATTTCAATGTCGAAACTCGTCCTATTGATCTTTATATTTTTGCAGAAGAAGAGATTACAGATTGGCGTTTTCCTGATGAGTATTATAAATTTACGGATATGGAGGGTAATAGAGATGCATATATTATTAAAGGAGATACTTTATATCCTGTACTGAAAAACGGGAAGTCTCTAATAGAATATTTGTACGCAATACCGAAACCGGGCCCTGAATTAGGTCTATATAATAGAGGAATTTATTTTGGGCCGAAAAAAGATAAGTAATCTTTGATTGTTACTGCCGGACTTAATGTCCGGCAGTTTTCTTTTGTAGATTGGTGAATTTTATCTATCTTTCTACAAAGAAAAAATGTAATTATGAAACGACTAATAATTTTGTTAATCGGACTTTTCTTTATTGTTTCCTGTTGTAGTGTCAGGCCCGGCAAACTGACCGGTAAATGGTTTCGAAGTACAACTTGTGTAGATGATGCAAGAACTCCTGGATTATATGTTTACTTTTATCCTGATGGCGGCTTTTTGTACCAAATGGCCTATGCTGACGGAGCTACAGGTGCTTGGCGAATCGAAGGCGATACTGTT
>OHTZ01001658.1_pt1 | contig 10154 bp, 9 predicted proteins | sample 1579011 | NCBI WGS metagenome assembly OHTZ01 (sample SAMEA3879603, study PRJEB24766) | human gut metagenome | biome: human-associated habitat; feature: feces | place: USA | collected 1985/1987
CGGACGTACCCGGTGGGGAAACCGTCACCGTCGAGTTCGCTGCACTTGTGACCGAGATTCCGACTCCAAACCCGGCCCTGAACAGCGCCAATATCACCTATTCGTACACGCCGATAGAGGGAGGTATTCCAGGCATCTTCAACGAAACCTCCAATGAGGTGCCTGTGGAAGTGAGCACGCTGGCTGATATCTTTGTGGTGAAAACAGCCGCCCCTAGCCCGGCGATACCAGGCAATATGCTGACCTATACCGTCACCGTGGCAAACGCAGGGCCCTCAGCCTCGGAAAACGTGGTACTGACAGACGACATTCCCTCCAGCCTTTCTAATGCGGAATACTCCACAAACGGCGGCGGAACCTTCGCCCCGTGGAGCGGCTCCTTAGCATTGGGTTCGCTTGCCGCAGGCGAAAACCGAACCATACTCGTCCGCGGGACACTCAGCCCCTCCGCTTCCGGCCAGATCGTCAACACAGCCGTGGTGAGCAGCAGTACCCCTGACCCCGACCCGGACAACAATACCTCAACCGACGTCACGCCGGTTGAACCGTCGGCCGATCTTTCAGTCGTCAAAACTGCGAATCCAAGCCCGATTTTTGCGGGTGAGGTCATCACCTATACGCTTGAAATACAAAATGCGGGGCCGTCGGTAGCGGTAAACACCGATTTAGCCGATCAGCTTGCCGCTGGGTTGCTGAATGCGGAGTTTTCCACCAATGGAGGAGCCACATGGGTTCCCTTTAACGGCACTATATTCTTAGGAAATTTGCAGCCCGGTTCTTTTCAGCAGCTCCTGATCCGCGCCACAGTTCCTGCGTATGCGGATGAGAGTCTGAGTAATACGGCGGTTGTGAGCAGCGGCACACCCGATCCCAATCCGGATAACAACACGTCTACGGTTGTAACGCCGGTGATACCGGCTGAACCGTCGGCCGATCTTTCCGTGGTGAAAAGCTCCGATCCCAATCCGGTGCAGCCCGGCGCCATGCTGACCTATACGCTGACCATTTCCAACGCCGGACCGGACACCGCGCAGAACATTGTGCTGACAGATACGATACCCGCCGGTCTATTGAATGCGGAATTCTCTTTGAATAGCGGCGTCACCTGGCAGCCATGGTCCGGTTCCTATGTTTTGGGCACACTGGCGGCGGGCGGCAGCATCGTCGTTTTGATACGCGCTGTGATTTGTGCAACGGCAAGCGTCAGCATCGTCAACACAGCCGTGGTAAGCAGCGATACGCCTGATCCTGATACGACAAATAACACCAGTACAAATATCACCAATATCAGCACCGAGGCAGACCTCTCCGTCTCCAAAACCGCCCAGCCGGCAGTCGCCGCTGCGGGAGAACTGCTTACGTATACCGTTACCGTTACCAACAACGGGCGGGACGATGCGCAGAATGTGATTGTCTATGATGAGATTCCGCCTGAGTTGGAGAATGTGCAGTTTTCTATAGATGGCGGAGCGACTTGGAACATCTGGACAAATCCCTATTTGTTGGGCGAGCTCGCTGCCGGGCAAAGCAGAACGGTTCTCATTCGCGGAACGGTTACTCGTTCTGCCTGCGGTATGATTTCCAATACGGCAGTGGCTACCAGTACCACGCCGGACCTCAATCCGGACAACAATACAGATACCGACAATACACCTGTGCAGGGTGGGGAGAGAGGCGCAGATCTTTCCATACAGAAATCAGCCTATCCCAATCAAGCGATTCGTGGTCAGTATCTGACCTACACGCTGGCCATTGCCAACTCCGGGCCGGAAACAGCCGAACAAGTGGAGGTTTCCGATTTGCTGCCGGATGAATTGTGCAATCCGATTGTTTCTGTGGACGGCGGAAGCTCATGGAGCAAATGGGAGGGAAGCCTTACAATTGGCGATCTGGCGGCGAACAGCTCAGTATCCATCTTAGTGGCTGGAATTGTCAGCCAGTGCGCAAAAGGTTGCATCTATAACACAGGGACAGTTTGCTCTCAAACGCATGATCCCAATCTTTCGAACAATACGTCCTCGGCAACTGTAAATGTGTGGAATTGCTGTTCGTGCAAGCGATAAATATCATTTATCTCTCATTTATACATAGAAAAGTTGAAAACTCCAGGTGTTTTTTTCATGAAAAGGTGAAGTGGCGGCTACCGATAGTATAGAAAAAAACTCAAAGCAAGGATATCAGCAAGCGGCCGGAGGGGGATTCCCTTCGGCCGCTTATTTACTGCAATGAAAACCCTAGAAAGGTTGGCTCCTAAAAAAGTTTGAGAAAAACGCGGCCACAAAATAAAACATATCTCACATAAACCAGGTCAGGCAAATTTTTCTTGCTAACACGAATCATCTGCCGATAGTCGGACGTGCGCACAGTTCAAAGGTCAGACTTTCACTGCTTCAAAAAAATATCATATTAAAGGCTGTTGAAAAAATTTGGGTTACTTCAGTATAGATGGCTTGCGTTCCTCTGTGGTTCCATGACATGCTTTCGTCCAGCATACTCCACCCGCAATGTCCCTTTATCCCAATTCAAGCCTGATGCCGTCGTGCGCCGCGACAGAATCGGGAAACCATTCATCAGCAAATATCACCGCTGCCTTCGGATCGGTGAGCGCCGGACTGTAATGAGTGAGCCAGAGGCGCTTCGCTCCGGCCCGCTGTGCCAGTCGAGCGGCCTCTCCAAACACCATATGCCCCTTTTCATGGGCCTTTTCAGCTTGGTCGTTGTCTCCATAAAGCCCCTCAGCGATCATCAACCCGGCGTTTCTTCCCAGCTCTTCCACAGCCTTCACCGGACGGGTGTCCGTTGAATAGCTAACGACGATCGGTTCACGCGCCCCATCTAACACCTGCTCGGGCAGGATCAGCCGATCATCCTCAAGTGTAACCGGTTCCCCGGCGTGGAGTATTCGGTAATACTGCTGTGGGATGTGGAGCTGTTTCGCTTTTTCGAGGTTGAAAACCGGTTTGCGTGCGACTTCCATACGCCAACCGTAGCAGGGCGTCCCGTGGTCTAGCGCCCGGCAGGTTATGGTCAGTCCCTTCCAGCCGGGCAGCTCGTCGCCCGGTAAAAGTTCCGTTACTGTCAGCGGGAAGGGAATGGGTGCGACCACCAAAAGCGCGGACAGCAGTTTTTTAAGACCCGGCGGTCCCACGATACGCAGGGAATTTGTGTACCTAGTGTTCCCCAGCGAGAGCAGCAAGCCTGGCAGCCCCATGATATGGTCGGCGTGGAAATGGGTGATTAGGATCATCTTCAAATGGCTCAGCTTGCAGCCAGCCTCACGCAGAGAGATTTGTGTGCCCTCTCCGCAGTCGATTAACAGAGCGCCCCCCTGATATTCAATCCAACAGCAGGACAGCCACCGCTGAGGCAAAGGCAGCATCCCGCCTGTACCTGGCAAGCATACGGATAACATAAAGGTCCCCCAATTGAGTATTTCTATTAGGTTTCCCCATCGTCCGACCAAAATGCCAGCTAGTAAAGAAACAAAAAAGCGGGGTCGTTGTCTTTTTTAAGACTTCGGCCCCGCTTTTGGTGCAGTACGAATTTTATAATCCGCTATTTAGGTTGGACATCCACGGTAAACATAGTTTTCAGACTTCACTCCAAAAAGCCAGCAAGCCCGCATGAATCCTAAGAAAAAAGGGTTGACATCTTTTTTGTCAACCCTTCATGGCATTGCACCCGAGGATTGATACAATCTGTTGATTGCGTAGACTTATAGTCCACTTGCAGATAGAAATGCATTCGTTCATCATGGTTTAGGAATCCAGAATTTCCTCCAGCATCGGTTCAATGCCTACTTGCTTTATTTCTTCAACGAGACGTTGAGCGGAATACCGATTCACATCAACAGCGACATATCTGAGTATATTGGCAGCCGTTTCCTTCACAACAAATGAATAGTCTCCTTGTAATACACGATATGCAAACGAGGCGAATGGATCATATGCTGAAAATGAACGGCCACAGACTTCGTGATATGTGCTGGCGACGCTTTGAACTATATGCTGTGCATGAGCGTCATCGAGATTCATGAATTGTAAAAAGGCATTTGTCAACCCAGCCTTCCGATCCAAGAGGAGCCGTGACATTTTTTCTGATGTTAGCTCGTAAAGATATGTCTCTATATCAACGTCAAATAAGCCTGCGGCCATTTTCTCCCAAATGGCTGTCTCGTTCTCTGTTTTTTGATGAAATGTGACGCTCTTTTCAAAAAATGTCGAAAGCTGACTGGCATCTGCAAACCGATATGCCGCATCACTATTAGTCGCTTTTTCTGTCACACTTCGGTAAATATGATGCGAATTTATTGGGTCTGTAGTCATAATGAAATTAATGACGCGCCCTAATGAGTACACATCGCTGCGCTTGTCTCCATCTTTTAGTAACATGAACTGTTCGGGCGCACAGTAGTAATACTGCCCAACCATGTTTGTGTGCATCGTCTGATGTGATGTAAAGACATTCAAGTCTTTTCCAAGTCCAAAATCCGCGATTTTTAGCTTCCCATGCATAATAAAAATATTGTTTGGGCTGATATCACGGTGTATAACATCCCGTTTATGTACCGCTGTCATGATATACAGAATCTGTCGTATACAGTTTGTGCGGATATCATCAGTGATAGTGGAGTCCAAAATATATCGTTCAAGGGTTTGCTCTGCGGCTTCCATCGTGTACGAACAGGTACTCTCATCAAAAGAGTATAATTCGATCACTCCGTGCGTATCCTGAAGAGATTGCGTAATACTAAACTCACGCCTAAATCGGCTACGAATACCTTTGTCAGTCAAATAATCGTCTTTCAGCTTCTTTAGTATCATTCCTGTTGATTTTTGGCGGTATACGTTTGCAAATCCACCACTGCCAACAAGCACTAAATCAGCGTTCTCCGCACAAAGATGGTACTTGCCACCGGAATGTGTAATTATGTAGAGATCTCTTTGTACGATACGGTTAAACTCTCGAAAATTCTTCTCAGCCTGTTCAGCAGCCTCTACTTCTGATAAATCACCCTCTCGCATGAGGTACGCCTTACTTAATACAAGGTTTAAGAAAGAGTCAAAAGTGCCGGCATTATGCAGTTCGACCAATCTGTCATATACATATGCCCAACGAGACGGAAATCCCTGACCATACTTATCATTCCGATGGAAGTATTCATTGAAAAAGGCGACCAACTTCGAGCCGGATTTATAGTGGTAGTATCCGTCAATATCGCCGCAGAACATATGAGATATTGTCTGTAATGTATCGTTGGATATCATAGTCGCTCCTTACTAACACGAATCATACAGCATTCTCTATCATATAAACTGGTCTTCGTTGGATGGTGATGGCTCTATGACTGTTGTTCCTTTTTATGTAGATACGCCGTCCGTGATTTCCGCCGATTCCGTTCTTTCTTACATTCTATATCATCACAGAATTTCTGCCTATTCCCGTTCTTGACAAATAACCGCCCGCAGCAATCGCAGACGCCTATCGGCAGGGGCTCACCGTATTCCGATGTGTGTTCCGCCGGCGTGATAGACAGCCGCGCTAAAGAGTAATATGCCGCATCGAACACGCTCATGAAGCGCGGCTGCATTTTGAAGTCACCCACTTCATCTATCAGGAGAGCCAATGATGTCCGCGGAAGCTCTGATATAAATCTTTCCATTATCCGCAGTTGCGCTTTTTCCTCTAAATTCCCGATGTTCTCATATTGCTGTGCCCGTTCGGTGTTCGGGAGTTTTCGCGTTATCGGCTCATTCGCTCGGACACAACTGAATCGACGCAGTATCTCTGTGTCCTCATACAACTTCAGAAGGTCGTCCAGCATTTGCTGTAGTGGAAATTCGTAGTTCTCAAGTACATTCACAATGGTATCCCAATAATCCGCATCACTGCGTTGACGCCAATCATACTGCCCCAATGTGCAATAGTCCAGATAGTATGGGTGTGCATACTTTTTGCACCAATCAATGATCGCGTTGGTGGCTGCGCGTTGGTCTTTCCCCGTCGTATCAAGGTGCAAATTGCATAGCGATACTAACAGACTCCCGCTTTCCAGCTGATAACCGTACTGGAATTCCGGCAATTGCTTTGGCTCCAAGTGAGCGCATATGTAAAGCCCGTCTCGCCGAGAATCGACCAGATAGTTGCTAAACCTTGCCGTTAGGATGCTGTTCTCATTCAGACTATCGAGAACGAACAACGGCCTGCTATCTCTGCCCGCCATACACACCTCTTTCTTACCGATAGACTCCTTCCATTACTACTAATCTTACCGATAGAAAATTGCTTACGGATATATTCTACCGTAGAATTGTGATAAACACAATAGCAAAGTTGTGTGAGCGCACCTTGATAATCTCACAGTCCTGCCGCGACAGATACCCTTTGCGGGAATGCCACGATGGCAAATAGCCGGAGCGTTTTTGCAAAGAAATACGGGGAGCGCAGCTGCTCAGGAACGATAAACGGAAGAGGACGCAAAAACAAAACTGAAGGGAGAATCAGAATGGAAAAACTGACTATGAGTGTTCAGGAACTGTCGGTACGCATGGGTATCAGCTTACCCAAGGCATATGCACTTGTACGCAGCCCCGGCTTTCCTTTGATGCGTGTCGGCACGCGCATATTGATCCCCGTGGAGGGGTTTTCTCAATGGCTTATGAAAACGACGGAAAAATGCGAATGATGCGGAAGCACAGCATACAGGAAAAAGGAGGTGAAAAGCGATGTATGAAAAACTGCCGGATAAGATAAAGACCGATGCTCTGTGCTGCCTGTGGCGATATGAGGAACGGAATGGAAAACGGACGAAAGTACCGTATCGTCTGAACGGAAGTTGTGCCAACTCGACCGACAGGCGCAGCTTTACCGACTTTCAGCATATCAAGAGTGCGGCGTCCGAATATGACGGCATCGGTATGGGAGTGTTCGATGGGTTTTGCGCCGTGGACATCGACCATTGCGTCACGGACGGCAAACTGTCGGATAGGGCACAGGACATCGTCGATACGATGGATTCGTATACGGAGTACAGCCCGTCCGGCACAGGTGTTCGCATCATCTTCTTGGCATCCGGGCTGTCATATGACAAAAGCCGCTACTACATCAACCATCAGAAAATGGGGCTTGAAGTGTATGTGGCAGGATATACGAACAAATTCGTTGCCCTGACAGGCAACGCCATCTATGAGCGTGGTGTGGAAGAACGCTCGGCAGCACTCATGACCGTACTGGAGCAGTATATGGTGAAGCCGATCAAGAATACACCTCGGCTGGGATCTGTTCCTGGCAGCTTTTTATCAGACGATTCGGTCGTCAGCAAGAGCATCCTTGGACTTTAACGATATCCTTCAAACGCTTATCCACTTCGACCCAGTCAACGATCAGCGGTATCGCGGTGGCGATATCGGCTTCGGCAGGCTGTTTGCTGATGTGTACAAGAGCATTGCCCGATATGTGCCGGAACGGAAGAAATGGTATGTGTACGACGGCTCTCGCTGGGCGGCGGATATCGGGTCGCTCAAAGCGATGGAACTGTGCAAAGACCTTGCTGACAGCTTGATGATATACACACTTTCGCTGAAGGACGAAGCAGTCCGCATGAACTACCTTAATGAGAGCCGCAAATGGCAGCAACGCCGCTTTCGGGAGATATATCTGAAGGAAGCGCAAAGCGTTTATCCGGTCTCTATGGAGGAGTTCGACGCCGATCGTTACTTATTCAACTGTAAAAACGGAACGCTCGATCTTCGCACCGATGGTTTTCCGTGCACACGATCCAAAGGACAAGTTGACAAAGATGTCACCCGTGGAATATGACCCGTCCGCTGCTTGCCAACGATTTGAGCAGTTCATAGACGAGATCATGAGCGGTGATAAAGAGAATACCCGCTTTCTGAAAAGGCGCTGGGATATGCGATCAGCGGCGATACGCGCTTCGAGTGTATGTTCATCCTCTTTGGCGCGACTACTCGAAACGGAAAAGGAACGCTCATGGAAAGCGTCCTGCGTATCATGGGCGATTACGGCAGAGCGGTCAGACCTGAGAGCATTACGCAAAAGCAGAACGTCAACAGCCAAAATCCCAGTGAGGATATCGCAAGGCTTGCGGGCATCCGCTTCGCCAATATCTCTGAACCGAGCCGTGGGCTTGTGCTGAATGCCGCACAGGTCAAGAGCATGACCGGCAACGATACACAGAACGCCCGTTTTCTCAACGAAAACAGCTTCGACTTCCAGCCGCAGTTCAAACTATATGTGAACGCCAACTATCTGCCCGTTATCAACGATATGACGCTGTTCTCCAGCGGTCGCATCCTTATCATCCCGTTCGACAGGCATTTTGAGGAATGGGAGCAGGACAAAACGCTAAAAGAAGAATTTACACAGCCGAAAACGCAGAGCGCCATCCTTAACTGGTTGGTTTCAGGCTATGCGGCGCTTTGCAACGAAGGATTGACGCCGCCGTCAGCGGTGACAGACGCCACCAAGGCATATGGTCATGAAAGCGACAAGATGCGGCTGTTTTCTGAGGAGAATTTGGAAGCGTGAATGGCAGTGAAGTGAAGACTGCGGAAGTATATGCGGCGTATCGGCAATGGTGTTATGACAACGGCTGCTACCCGGAAAATAATCGGAACTTCAATCAGGCGCTTCACACCATCGGAAGTATTGTCAGAAAACGGCCTCGAAACGGCGGTGACAAGACCACGGTGCTTATCGGATACAGGCTGAAAGAGGCAAAGGAGTTTTTGGCATGAACACACTGGGGCAGGATGTGGCTAGTCCATATGGCTGTTTCAAAATATGCTCCTTTTAGAGAACGGTTGTTTTGACCTGCCACGATCTGCCACACGAGAAAAGAGGTGAGGAAAATAAAGGAGCAATGGGGCGAGCAGCGATATCAGACTGTGAAAGTCATCGAAGCAAAAGCCTGCGGCAATATAGCGATCCAATACAGCCTGTGGCTTTCCGACCCAAGATGGCGTCTGCAATGGAAAAACGGCAGTGTTAGCTTTGACGCCATAAACGAACTGCTGGACTGCTGCCGCAACAAATATGAACTCAAAGTATGAAAGGAGAATGAACATGAAAGTTAAAGATGCGTTTTTCGACATTTGTCCGTCCGATGTGGAGAACGACAGGTATCGCTGCCTGTATGTGCTGCGCACGAAGGATGGATACCCGGTCATGGTTATGCAGAGCAAACTGCAAAACCCGGCAAGATGGATGGTATTAAACGGGAGGAGCACGGTGTACTTCCGCAGTCGTATGGAGGCGGTCGATCATTGCATTGCCCGCGGATACCGCTAAAGGATGGAGGAAGAAATGCAAAACCATGTGATCCCCATTCACTATTCGAGCTTATGGGCGCATACAGGAACACGTTCGGAGCTATATCTCGAAATGCCGCACTGGGGGACGGTCGGTATGACCTTTGCCTTACAGAGCAGAGGAGCGGTTTGTTCGCGCTGGAGAGCATATCGGGAGGGAAAGTGCCCAATGCCAAGCGGATGCGCGTCCTATGTCCGTGGCACGACCAGCATGAACTGAGGGCGATCAACAGCGATACGCTGATCTGCACGGAATGCGATCCGAGACTCGAACCGTGACCGGTTGGGGCGGTCAAATCTCTGTGACCTTTTGCCTGCGCAACGGGCGTGGGGCCACGCGCGGGAAACCGCGCTTTCAAACGGGGTATTTGCCCCAACAACAAAAAAGGAGGAAAATACAAATGATTACATCTACCTATTACAACAGTTCTTTCAAAGACGCCATCCGCGGCAAGGCAACGGTCGCGTCTGACCACGCTCTCAACGAAGGCTACGACCGTGTGACGGACAGTTATCTGCTGCCGCATGGCTTTAAGGGCGACTATACCGACGCCTTAAAGAAAGACGACCTGTTCCGCCGCTACGGCACGGTCATCCGTACTACTGACAGCGACGGGTATATACAGACCGTGACGTCAACTGCGGATGCGCAGATCACGGCGGAGAACGCCGCCTATCCAGAGGACGGCGATTCCTTTGATACGATCGGCTTCTCCGCTTACAAGATCGCAGTCCTTGCGAAACTGCACAACAGCTTCGTTTCGGATATGGCGTTCGATATCGAAGCGTATCTCGGCAACGAGTTCGCCCGCCGCTTCGGCA
>OHTZ01001659.1_pt1 | contig 10143 bp, 9 predicted proteins | sample 1579011 | NCBI WGS metagenome assembly OHTZ01 (sample SAMEA3879603, study PRJEB24766) | human gut metagenome | biome: human-associated habitat; feature: feces | place: USA | collected 1985/1987
TAGCATCCTGCGGATGTACGGTGCCCGATTATACAAAAGAACCGATTCTTCCCGGAAAGACAGGTACTATTAAGGTAACTTACAACGGGACAGGTAAATATCCGGGACACTTCAAAAAATCAATAACCCTTCGCACGAATGCCAAAACGGAAATGATGCGTTTGTATATCGAAGGCAATATGACAGCCAAAGATGCCAAATAATAAGAAATAGATAACAAGAGTTAAGGAGAATCTTTCGATTCTCCTTTTTTTTTGCTTTCTTTGATGCTTATTTACAAAGAACACAATAACACATTAAAATTTTATATGTAAGGTATGAAACAAGAAGAAGACAAATTCACCGGGTTACCCGAGAATGCGTTCAGAGAGTTGAAACCGGCTCAGTCTGAAACCTTGGGGGATTGCGTTAAAATTCTTATTTTTGCATCATGAAAACATCCTCTTCCCAAACGATTGATCCTGTTGCTTCTTTAAGCTTGTTCTTGCCTTCAGGAATCCTTGATTACTTTACCCTAGTCAATCATGTTTCTCAGGATACTTGCTTTATTCTTTATTTAGAGGAGAAAGCCACTATTCCTGCTGAGTACTCTGATCTCCATCTTCACTCAAAAGGTTTCCTCCCTGAGATTGAAGTTCAGGACTTCCCTATCCGTGGTAAAGCCGTTTATTTACGTATCAAGCGTCGTCGCTGGGAAGATCCATCCACTGGGCAGACATATAGTCGTGACTGGAGTTTGGTAGCCACCGGTACTCGCATAACCGCTGAGTTCGGTGCTTTTTTAAAAGAATTACTTAGATAATCACGCCGTTAGCTGCCAAAGTGTAGCTGAGCATTACTGTATGGATGGCAAACAGCTTCAAAGCCAATATAAAGATCACCTGAGTGACTTCCAGAATTGGGATCAGAGAGCACATGCCCAAGAGTATATCCTTTATCCAAAGAATATGGGTTATCACCTATGTATTGACGAAACGGCTTTAAGTAAGGGAGATCTTTATACCATCTTAATAAATAGAGATAAGCGAGGTAGGAAAGGTTCTATTATAGCTGTAATTCAGGGCACTAAAGCCGATGATATCATTGCGGTACTTACAAAGATGCCACAGGAGCTGCGTAATCAGGTCAAAGAAATTACACTGGATATGGCAGGGAGCATGCAAAAGATTGCGAAAACGTGCTTTCCACGTGCCATGCAGGTGATTGATAGGTTTCATGTACAAAAACTTGTATACGAAGCTGTACAAGAGTTGCGCATTACATATAGATGGCAAGTGATAAAAGAGGAGAATAAAGCTATGAAAGCGGCAAAAGAGAAGGGGGAAGTATATAAAGCAGAAGAACTCGAAAACGGAGATACACTCAGGCAATTATTGGCCAGAAGCAGATATTTATTATTTAAATCACCTGATAAATGGACCAAGAGTCAGAAAATCAGGGCAGAATTACTTTTCAAGCAGTTTGAAGATATTAAGCACGTATATTACTACTCATTGGAGTTGGGAAAGATCTTTTCCACAAACTATGACAAGGATGTAGCAAGAGCAAAGCTGGCACTATGGTATAATAAGATTGAAGAATATGGATACGATACATTCACAACAGTAGCAAACTCTATTGAGAATCATTATGAAAGGATTCTGAACTTCTTTGTGAACAGGAGTACAAATGCAGCAGCGGAAGCATTTAATGCTAAAATCAAAGCATTTAGGGCATCATTTAGAGGAGTAGTGGATATGAGCTTCTTCCTTTTTAGGCTAGCAAAGGTATATGCATGAAGGGAATTGACTAAACTTAATCCCCCAAGAATTACAACTGAGCCCTTTTAATGTTAGTAAAATCTAAAATTATTTTATACATTTGTATGATATGACTTTAATGAATTTTATTATATGATAGCAGAAAGACAATTAATCTCTCATTTGTATCAAAATAAAGAGAATGGACAATGGGTGATACAGTCAAATGATGAGCACCAAAAAGGAGTAGCAAAAATAGCTGCCTCTTTTGCCAAAAGGTTTGAACTCCCTTCTTGGGGATATGCACTTGGTCTGCTTCATGACAAAGGTAAAGAACGTGCAGCGTTCCAACAATACATACGTAAAGTAAACGGTTTGTCCACGGATGATAAAAAGCATTATAATGATCACGCTCATGCTTTTGTGGGTGGAATACTGGCAAAGGATTTCATGGGGAAAGATGTTCTCAATCTTCTTGCCAATCAAATAATTTCCCACCATACAGGACTGTATGATTATGTGGAAGCAGAAAATATCTTGCAGGAAAAACCGTTGCCTGAAGAAATAGACAAGGATAATATAAATATAGATATACCCTTATTGTATAAAGAATTTCTTGAATCACCTTTTTCTAAATTTAAGGTAGACCGGAAACACTTTCATCACCTGTCTCGTATGCTTTTTTCTTGTCTTGTCGATGCTGACCGACTCGACACGGAGCAATTTATGAATCTAGAGTCATGGCAGAAAAGGAAGTGCTCGTCTACGGTTGTCGATTTGTTACCGAAATTGGAAGCGCATTTGCAAAAATTGCAGTTGGATGCAGTTGATACGGAAGTAAATCGTATTCGTAGGAAAGTACAAGAACAATGCAGCAAAACATCTTTAGGTGAAAAAGGTTTCTACAGCCTTACGGTACCAACGGGAGGCGGCAAGACGCTTTCGTCTTTGTTATGGGCCATGAAGCATGCTGCAAATCATGCCATGAATCGTATCATCATTGCCATTCCATATACTAGCATCATTGTACAGACGGCAGGTCTCCTGAAGAAAATCTTCGGTGAAGAGAATGTATTGGAACATCACAGTAACTTCAATCCGGATGATATTAAAAATGAGGAAGTACGCGAAAAAGCGAAGCTGGCCACTGAAAATTGGGATTATCCCATTATTGTCACTACCAACGTGCAACTTTTTGAATCTATGTTTAGCAATAGACCGTCCGATTGCCGTAAGTTGCACAATATCGTGAATTCAGTTATTATCTTAGACGAGGTTCAGACATTGCCGACCGACTTTTTGCAACCGATAGTCGATGCGATGAAGGCATATCAAAAAATGTTTGGAGTATCTATATTGTTTACAACAGCGAGTCAGCCGGTGCTTAGCGGTTTGATAGAAGGCGCAAATCCTAAAGTCGGATTTAAGGGAATAGAGCATATCATGGAAATTATTCCGACTGAATTTGCGTTACATGACAAGCTCCGTCGTGTGAAATTGGAAATAGATAACACGGGGAAAACATATGATGAAATAGCGGCAAAGGTGTCTGAATATGATAAGGTACTCTGTATTGTGAACACCCGTAAGGATGCCAAGGAATTGTATAATCGCTTGCCTGACGAAGGAGTGAAAATTCATTTATCAAGAATGATGTGCCCTGCCCATATTAGTGAAACGATATGTAAGATAAAAGCTTTGTTAAAGGATGAAGCACATCCAATTGTAAGAGTAATAGCAACCCAACTCGTAGAAGCGGGTGTAGATATAGATTTTCCAGTTGTATTTCGTCAAGAGGCAGGACTTGATTCTGTATTGCAAGCGGCGGGAAGATGTAACCGTGAAGGGAAAAATAGGATTGGTCACACATTTGTATTCAGCCTTTCTGCAGAGAAGCGCATACTCTTTGGTTCAATGGCAGCAGCCAACAATGCACGACTGAACTTACCTACTGATAGCGATTGGTTTGCTCCTTCCACAATGGAAAAGTATTTTCAACAGCTTTATTTCAGGAAGGATACGTTTGATAAAAAGGATATGAAACATTATCTTTATAAACTTGACGAGTTATGTTTTGAAACAGCCTCAAAAGAGTTTAGGCTGATTGATGATGATGGTATGAATGTCATAGTGAATTGGGAAAACAGTATGGGACTTGTGGAGAATTTGAAAAAGTCGGGTTGTACATATTCATTAATGAAACAACTGGCCAAGTTTACTGTAGGTGTTCATCGCTCGAATTTCAGTCAATTGATTAAATATGGTGCTGTTGAAGAAATATTGGAAGGTATATATGTGTTGGCCGACAGGGCGCAGTATGATAATGCTATAGGGCTTAAACTTGAAAACCATTGGATGGAAGAGATATTAATGATATAAAGACAAGACGGAATCGGAAGATTTATAGCAAAATAACGAAAGTAATGAATAATATGGAATATACAGATAAAGAATATTGTTTGGAGATATGGGGTGACTGGGCTTGTTTTACTCGCCCGGAACTGAAAGTAGAACGAGTGAGCTACGATGTCATTACACCATCGGCAGCACGTGCTGTCTTTGAGGCTATACTTTTCAAACGCTATGCCATGCGTTGGCAGGTGACGAAGATTGAAGTGCTTAATCCCATTAAGTGGACTACCATCAGGCGAAATGAAGTGGGAGCAGTGGTAAATTCCAGTATGAAACCAATTTATATAGACGATGGAAAGACACGCCAACAGAAGAACTCTTTGCTTTTGCAAGATGTGCGTTATCGCATTTATGCCAAATTGATATTTATCCCAGTAAAAGATCGTCCGAAGGAGGCTTTTGCCAAACATCAGCCAAGTAATGATGAGAATCCCATGAAGTATTATCAGATGTTTGAACGCAGAGCATTGCAAGGGCAATGCTTTACGCAGCCTTATTTGGGTTGCCGCGAATTTGCCGCAAATTGGAAATACATTGATAATACGGATTATCTTGAGCCGCCTTTGTTTGAAGACAGAGATTTGGGCATTATGCTTTATGATATGGATTTTGAGGGGAATGCCCAGAAACCGGATGCCATGTTTTATCGTGCTAGAATGAAACAAGGTGTGATTGTTGTACCAAGTAAAGATAGTGAGGAGGTACTGAGATGATATTGAAGGCATTGTATGATTATTACCATCGAAGTGGGGATAATGTAGCTCCTTTGGGGCTGGAATACAAAGAGATTGGTTTTATAATTGTTATTGATAAAGATGGAAATCTGTGTAGAATAGAGGATAATCCTGTTAAGAAACTTGTAGCTAAAACCAATGGTCGTACAGGCACAAAAAGTTTGCCTAATCATTTATGGGATAATTTTTCTTATGTTTTAGGCATTAGTAATGCTACTATACATATAAATGACGAGGGATTAAAGCCTGAAAAGGAAGCTGAGTATAAAAAAGAAATTGCCAAGAATGTTAGAAACCATTCGGCATTTCTTGAATACATCAATGACTTATGTTCTCAATATCCCTATGATGAGGATTTAAAAGCTGTTGCAAACTTCTATATTAGTAACAAGGACGTATTGTCATTGCTCCAAAAGGCCGATAACTGGGATAATATAAAGAAGAATTTCACTAAAAACATATCTTTTCTCATTCAAGGAGAAACACAGATAATAGCTGAGAAAGAATCAGTTTTATCTTATTATAAAACTGATGAGGGCAAAACTGATTTCAGCAGAATCTGTGTGTGTTTAGTTACGGGTGAAAAATGTCAACCAGTTAAAACTTTTACAAAAATCCAATTAGGGAAATTCAGTGATACAAAATTGGTGTCTTTTCAAAAGAATCAAGGATATGATTCCTACGGAAAAGAGCAAGGAAATAATGCGCCGATGTCTAAGTCGGCGGAATTTGCAATTGCTGCTGCTTTAAAAAAACTGATTGATTATAACTCTCATAATAAATTTACTGTCGGCTTAAGGACTTATGCATTTTGGGCTTCAAGGAAAAACGAAGTAAATATGCAAATAGAAGAGAGTGTGTATTCTTTATTTGGGTGGGAAGAAAAGGATAACCCTGATAGCAAACTTGAAAATATTACCCAAATATTCAAATCAATATATAATGGAAATAAGCCTATTCAAACTGATGATAAATTTTATATCCTCGGAATGTTTGCCGCTAACAAGGCAAGAATAGCGATATCGTATTGGAATGAGACTACAGTAAAGGAATTTGCCGGTAAACTTCTCTTGCATTTTGAAGATATGGAAATCATAACGAGTGGAGATAAAAGACCTAATTATTGTAGTCTATACGCAATACTCAAGGCTGTTAGTTTGAAAGAGAACATAAAAGAAAATTGCCCTCCTAGTCTTCCTGATGCCGTGGTGAAAAGCATCTTTCAAGGATTACCATATCCGGTTTCTTTGTTTCAAGCTTGCGTTTGCCGCATACGTGCAAAACAATCCGTTAACATTGTGCATGCTGCCATCATCAAGGCTTATCTTAACCGACTGAATGATAATAACAACAATAAAAAACTCGATATTATGTTAGATAAAGACAATCAAAATCAAGGGTATCTTTGCGGACGGTTATTTGCGGTAATGGAAAATCTCCAGTATGCCGCAAATAAGCAAGATACTATTCGTTCAAGTTATTTGAATGCAGCTTCATCTACCCCATCAGCTGTATTTCCAACCATTCTTAAACTATCAAATAGTCATTATAGCAAATTAGCAAAAGACAAAAAAGGACTTGCTAATTTCTTTGATGATCAAAAGAAAGAAATTATAGCATTAATCCAAGATTTTCCAAATACATTGAATTTGAGTGATCAAGGACGTTTTTTTCTTGGCTATTATCATCAGAAATGCCACAGAGATAATAAAGAAGCAGAAGAGTAATAACAATATAAAAAAGAAAATAACTATGTCAGAAATTAGAAACAGAATAGATTTCGTTTACATCTTTGATGTACAAGACGGTAACCCAAATGGTGACCCCGATGCAGGCAATCTCCCCCGTGTGGATGCTGAAACTGGTATGGGACTTGTTACAGATGTTTGCCTTAAGCGCAAGGTGCGTAATTATGTACAAATAGCTAAATCAGGACAACTTGGTAACGATATTCTTGTTAAGTCTAAGGAAATTTCAGGCGAAGAAGTCTTTATTAATGGAGAAATCCGTAAGACATATGAAGATCTCAGTATAAAGCTTGAGAAAGGAAAAGCTCCTGCTGATAAAGTGCCTGCTGGTAGAACTGCTATGTGCAAACGATTCTTTGATGTGAGAACCTTTGGCGCAGTTCTATCAACGGGCCCTAATGCAGGACAAGTAAGAGGAGCTGTTCAGATGACTTTTGCCCGTTCAAAAGATATGATTGTTTCAGAAGAACATGCACTAACGGTGTGCGCAGCCCGCGATGAAGAAAAGCCTTATGAGTTGCAAGTAGGAATACAAGGTCGCAAGGCTACCGTACCTTATGGCCTCTACATCTGCCATGGTTTCATCTCTGCCAACTTGGCACGACAAACCGGATTCTCAGAAGAAGACCTTGCATTATTTTTTGAAGCATTGAAGAATATGTTCGATGTGGACCGTTCGGCAGCACGCGGATTGATGAGTGCACAAAAGCTGATTGTTTTCAAGCATGATTCCGTATTAGGCAATGCTCCTGCCAACAAACTGTTTGACTTGGTTAAGGTGGAGAAGATCTGTGACGGAGCACCGCGTTCATTCAGCGACTATTCGGTCATTATAGACAAGGAGAATGTTCCATCAAATGTTACTGTTGAAGAGCTGATATAAGTAAAAGGTATATGTATAGCGAAGACGATATGCTCATGTTGTCGGGGATTCAGCACTTTAGGTTCTGTCCTCGGCAATGGGCTTTAATACATATCGAACAGCAATGGGATGATAATCGTCTTACCATTGAAGGACAGATCCTGCACAAGCATGTAGATGATCCGTTTTATAGGCAGAAGTGTGGTGACCAAATAACATTACGCGCAGTGAATATTGCTTCGTATGAACTGGGTCTTTATGGCATTTCAGATGCTATAGAACTGCTTCCGTCTTTATCTTTTGAAGACACAATTCAGCATCCGAAGTATCCGGGGCAATGGAAACCGGTGGTTGTGGAGTATAAACATGGTAAACCAAAAAGGAATGAAGTGGATGAAGTGCAGTTGGCAGCACAGACAATGTGTCTTGAGGAAATGTACGCTATCCATATACCATACGGTGTGTTCTTTTATGGAGAACTTCGCCATCGGGTGAATATGGATATAACTGATGAATTGCGGAACATTGTCAAGCAATGTACTCAAGATATGCACGAGGTATTCGCCAAAGCGGTTATTCCGAAGGCGGAGTATGGCAAGCATTGTGATAAATGTTCCCTCAAAGATATTTGTATGCCAACGATGGTAAAGAATTGTACTACGGTGGATACATACCTTAATAAAAATTTATATGAATGAGAAAATTGTTGAATACTTTGTATGTGACGACACCGGAAGCGTATCTTAGTAAGGATGGGCTGAATGTTGTAGTGTCGGTCAAACAAGAGGAAGTGTTTCGTATTCCTGCTATTAACATAGAAGGCATTGTGACGTGCGGATATATGGGCGCAAGTCCCGGTGTGATGAAATTGTGCACTGACAATGGCATATCACTTACATTCCTTTCTCCTCATGGCAGATTTATCAGCAGGGTACAGGGCACGACGAAAGGGAATGTACTGTTGCGTAAAAAACAGTATCAATTGTCGGACGATGAATCTTGGTCGTTACATGCGGCACGGCTGATGATTGGCGGTAAGATTCAAAACTATCGTAATATATTGAGGAGATATATTCGTGATTATGGGGAGAATGAAGATGTCAATCAAGCAGTACAAGTGTTGGAGCATGCCAAGCGTGAAGCTTTGACAGCTCAAGATAAGACGACCCTAATAGGGTATGAAGGCATGGCTTCAAATGCTTATTTTGAAGTGTTGCCTATTTTGATACTTAATCAGAAAGCTGATTTTCCATTTCATGGTCGTAATCGCCGTCCTCCTAAGGATGCAGTGAATGCCATGTTGTCATTTGCTTATACTTTGATAGCAAATGAAATATCTGCAGCACTCGAGACTGTAGGTCTTGATCCTTATGTAGGATTTCTCCATACACTTCGTCCGGGGCGTACGTCCTTAGCATTGGATATGATGGAAGAATTTCGTGCCTATCTTGGTGATCGTTTTGTCTTGTCATTGATTAATAAAAGACAGATCACATCCAAGGATTTTTTGTTTCAAGGTGATAATGGGGTTGTTATGACAGATAAAGGGAAAAAGATTTTTATTTCTGCATGGCAGGCTAAGAAAAGAGAGGTGATAATCCATCCTTATCTTAATGAAAAAATTGAGATAGGACTTCTGCCTTATGCACAAGCTATGTTGATGGCAAGATATATTAGGCAAGATATTGATAATTATCCGGTATTTCTAATAAAATGATTTACGAGTATGTATATTCTTGTAACTTATGATGTGGATACTACGAGCAAGGAAGGAGCTCGCCGTTTACGGTGTGTGGCTAAGGCTTGCATAGATTATGGACAGAGGGTACAGAATTCTGTCTTTGAATGTGAGGTGACAGAAGCACAATATTGTCTTTTGAGAGGAAGAATCAAAGATATCATTGATATGTCTCGTGATAGTGTTAGATTCTATATTCTTAGTAAAAATGAGAATAGAAGGGTGGAAGTGATAGGTGTCGAAACTGCTTATAAAGTTAATAATGCTTTTATTGTATAATGTGTGCGAATGTGGAGTGTTGCAAAAAAAGTAGTATCTTCGCATGTGTTAATAATCAGTAGATTAAATTATTTGTAGAGTATTTCTTCGTTATGAAGTTGAATAATAATGATGATTCGCATAACAGTGGATTAAACTTGCTGATTTATAATATGTTATTAGATATAGAGTCACACCCTACGTGGGTGTGTGGATTGAAACAAGAAAGTAAATTGTATGCAACAGCTTTATTAGGTCACACCCTACGTGGGTGTGTGGATTGAAACTTCTTCAAGACTTTTTATAAACCTCCTGCAATTAGTCACACCCTACGTGGGTGTGTGGATTGAAACAATGTTACATTAAAAATTGATTATTAATGAATGGTCACACCCTACGTGGGTGTGTGGATTGAAACTTTGGTCACTTCGGTTTCCTCCACTTGCATACCCGTCACACCCTACGTGGGTGTGTGGATTGAAACGTGTGAGAGGTGGACGTTATCTAAGGAAGAAGGAGTCACACCCTACGTGGGTGTGTGGATTGAAACATTAGCAATACTGTCCCAGTGATTACGATTGTTCAGTCACACCCTACGTGGGTGTGTGGATTGAAACCGTCCACTGCGGAAGACGGGCAGTTCTACTGGAGT
>OHTZ01001664.1_pt1 | contig 10137 bp, 11 predicted proteins | sample 1579011 | NCBI WGS metagenome assembly OHTZ01 (sample SAMEA3879603, study PRJEB24766) | human gut metagenome | biome: human-associated habitat; feature: feces | place: USA | collected 1985/1987
ACATCCGGCTCCCTCCCTTCTGCCCAGCCTATGCGGGCAGGCAGAAAAAGGTTTACCGGCTGGCTTCTGCTTCGGTGGAAGCGGAAGGCTCCTCTGCGGGCTCAATATCATTTTCAACCGAAGCGGAGACCGATTCACTGTTGGTCTGCTCTTTGGATTCCGTTTTGCTCTCAGAGGCAGCACTGCTGGAGGACGAAGTGCTCTCTGCCTTGCTCTCTGAGCTGCTGTGAGAAGAAGAGATGCTCTCGCTCTTGGATTCGCTCTTACTCTCACTTTCCGCCGTGCTGTGGGAAGAACTGCTGCTCGTGCTCTCAGACTTGCTGCTCTCCGAAGAGGACGCGGATGTACTGCCGGAAGAAGTAGAAGAACTGCCGGAATTTGAGCTGGAGGCGGGCTCCGGGCTGACCGTGATGGTCAGCGCATTGCTGGCCACGGCGCAGTCGTTGTACACGACCACCGCATAGATCTTATAGCTGCCGCTGGTGATGGCCGAAGCGGACACGGTGACCGTTGTATGGCCTGCGGCCTCCTTCACTTCCTGACCGTTGGCGAACCAATGCAGGTTTTCACTCTTGGCATATTTGCCCTCCAGCACAGCCTTAAAGACATAGGAACCGGCGGAAGCCTTGCCTTCCGAGATGTGAACGGAAGCAGCTGCAAACACGGCTGTTACGTCCAGATTCTGCTTGAAGCCGGTATCGGTACGGGTCTTGCTGGTCACGCCGTCGCTCCACTTGACGAACACATGGCCCTCCGCAGGGGTGGCCGTGACAGTCAGCGACTGGGATGCATCTGTGATGCCGTATGTCAGGCTGGTCTTGCCGCTCTCGTTCCCACAGCTCAGGGTGCCGCCGCCGCTCTTTTCCACCTGATAACGGGCCTCAAACTTAACGCTGGCAGTCTCAGAGCTGCTGACGCTTTCACTCTCGCTGGAAGAAGCGGGTTCTTCCGAGCTGGGGGCCTGCACCGCCGAGCTGGGGTTGGATACATATTCCAGTGTGCGGGTGGGGATATTATTGGTGTCCGGGCGGCGATCCTCGGTCTGGTAAGCGTGGGTGCGCAGATAGTTCAGCGCAGCCTTGAGACCGGCGCTCTTGAGGTGGATATCACCATCCGTGTAGTAATCCAGCTGGCCGTAGCCATTTTCTCCTTTGAGGACTTCAGCCGTATTCAGAAATTTGACCCCCAGCTGTTCGCACATGTTGAGCAGCGCCATATTAAAATCATCGATCTTGGCCTGATCCATGTGGGGGTAATTGGAGTGATTCTCCGGGATAGGAGGCACCGTGTTCACGATGATATCAGTATAGGGGTAAGCCTCCTGAATGGCCTGCACCAGCGCGGTATAGTTGCTGATAAAATCAGCCACCTCCATGCCGGTGTCGTTGGTACCAAAGGTCATCACAACACGGCGGGGCTTCATTTTTGCCACCGCCTGTGCGATGGTGTAGTGGGTGGTGTCATTCTTAAAGGTGATGATTCCTTCGTTCAGGGCCACCTGGGTGCCAATGCCCTCCTTGGCGCAGAATTGTTGCAAGGAGATCAGGCCGTTGTTATACAGACGCACGGTGTTGGAGTCTCCCAGAAACAGGGTGCTGTCCAGATATTCCGTGCCCGCATCCGCTGTTTCAGTCAGCAGCGCGCTGGAGGTGTTGTCGATCTGGTAGTGATTGGCAAGATCTGTGCTTTCACCGTCCCCGGTGGTGTCCGTCGGCACGGAGTCTGCGGGTGTGCCGGGCGTTTCCGGCTTTCCCCGTTTGAGCAGGGTCAGGGTGATGCCTACGGTCAGCAAAGCCGCCAGTGCGCAGACCACACAGACCAGAACGGCCTGCCGCTGCAGCGATGTCATAGACTGTTTGTCCGATTGATTCTTATGATTCATGTTATATTCACCACTTATCCTATCGTTCAACCGTTTGCACGGCAGGCCAGGAGCTTGTCCGTCAGTTCTTCACAACTTTCCGCCAGCAACACTGGGCCAAAGGGCTCCAGTTCTTCCCTGCTGCCGTAGCCATACAGGGCACCGGCGGCATCCAGCCCGCAATCAGCAGCACCGCGCATATCATCGTTGCGGTCGCCCACCATCAGCACCCGCTTGCCCTGTACACAGGGCTGGGTGAGAACATAGCGCACCACTTCCGTTTTGGTATCCCGGCTCTCATCCATGGATGCGCCGCCGATGAAATCAAAGTAAGGGGCCAGTCCCTGTTCTTCCAGAATGGGGGTCACGACCACAGTCGGCTTGGAGGTTGCGGTGCAGAGCACAAATCCTGCCTCCTTCAGGCGGCGCAGCATCTCTGCCGCACCGGGGTAGGCCGTACCCTCATGGCTGCCCTTTTCGCGGTAACTCTCCCGATAGAGCTCGGTGGCCTCCTCGATTTTTGCAGGGTCAGAAAAATGCTCTCCAAAGCTCTTGCGGAGCGGCGGCCCCAGATAGCGCCGCAGGTTCACATGGGTGACATCCACGCCCATCTTGGTAAAAACTTCTTCCAGTGTATTCAGGATGCCGGGGGCGGAATCGATCAGGGTTCCGTCCACGTCAAATAAGATCACGTCATAGTGCTGCAAGTTCGTTTCCCTCTCTTTCACACATATACACGGTATAGTATAGCACAGAATTGCGCTTTCAGCAATTCCAACAAATCGTTTTTATTCTTTTTATACAAATCGGTCACAATCTGGCCTTAAAACGCAAAATGCCTGCCCGCCAGAATGCGGACAGGCAGGGGGGCATTCAGGCTTATTGGGCTGCAGCGCCGTTATCAGCGGAGGGATAATAGAGGTTATTGGAGATAAACTCCAGCTTTTCCTTCAGCACCAGCTCCAGATTTGCCACGGCGTGCACCATGTTGGTGGCCGAATCGTTCACTTCCAGCAGCTTGCACAGGTCGATCTCGTTCATGGCGAGTGCGGTTTTCATCTTCTGGCTCTCGGCGCAGAGGATGTGGCTTAAAGCACTTTCCTGCAGCGCGATGCTTTCCATCAGATCGATCACAGCCTGACTCAGGGTAACACGGGGCAGGGCCGGACATTCCAACGTAGTGGGACAATTGATCGTTGCCATAGGGGACTCATCCTTTCTATATAAGGTGTACCCCATCCTATGTCCCCTGCCGTGCAGCCGTTACTGCTTTTTCTCCTGTGCAGAGATCTTTTCAATTACGCTCTGGTAACCGCCGGTTCCGTATTGGATGCAGCGATTGATACGGCTGATGGTCGCCGTGCTGATCTCTACCTCTTTCACGATCTGGTCATAGGTGCGGCCGCCAAGCAGCAGCTTTGCCGCTTCCAGCCGTTGTGCCATATCGGAGATCTCCTTTACCGTGCACAGATCCTCAAAAAAAGCATAGCACTCCTCCCGGCTCTCAAGGCTCAGGATGGCATCGAACAGTGCATCTACGGTCTCGTTTTTTCTGGAATTTTTCTCAGTCATTGCGGTCTCCTCTGCGGCAAACGCCGGAACTTCTGACAGAAAGAATCATATTATGTTATCACTTTAGCACACGAAAGTGCGAAAGTCAAGTCTTTTGCGTGAATCGTTTTCAATTCAGCATGTCCACAGTTTTCTTCTCTTCACAAGTGAAATAAAATCACCTAAAATTTTTTGCTGGATTTTCTGTCGAATTAGCACATCCTCTGAACTGCTCCGAAATATATTGACAAATTATGAAAATGGGGATAAAGTATACACAATTTTCAGGCAAAGGAGCCACAGCGTGACCTCTTTGCCGCATGAAAAGCAAAGGAAAGAGGTAAAAGAAATGAACACGCTGGTCATCGTTTTGATCGCAGCCGTGTGTCTGTTTGGTGCTTACACCCTCTACGGACGCTGGCTGGCAAACAAGTGGGGCATCGACCCTACCGCCAAGACCCCTGCGGTCGTCCATGAGGACGGCCGGGATTACGTTCCCACCAACGGCTGGACCGTTTTTGCACATCAGTTCAGCTCCATTGCAGGTGCCGGCCCTGTTACCGGTGCCATTCAGGCTGCTGCCTTTGGCTGGCTGCCTGTTCTGCTGTGGGTCCTGCTGGGCGGCATCTTCTTTGGTGCTGTTACTGACTTCGGCGCTCTGTATGCTTCTGTAAAGAATGACGGCAAGTCCATGGGTATGCTGATTGAAAAGTATATCGGCAAGACGGGCCGCAAGCTGTTCCTGCTGTTCTGCTGGCTGTTCTGCGGCATCGTTATTGCAGCATTTGCTGACATGGTCGCTGGCACCTTCAATGCTTATGGCGCGGACGGCGCTCTGGTGGACGCTGCTCAGACCAACGGCGCTGCTGGCATGGTCTCCATCATGTTCATGGTCTTCGCTGTGGTCTTTGGACTGATCCAGAAGAAGTTCAACTTCTCCGGTTGGAAGGAGAGCGTTATCAGCATCGTTTTCATCGTGCTGTCTTTTGTCATTGGCGCAAATCTGCCCATCATCCTGGGCAAGGCCGCATGGAGCTATATCACCTTCGTTTATATCTTCTTTGCTGCCGTGCTTCCCATGTGGCTGCTGAAGCAGCCCCGGGACCACATGACCACCTTCATGTTTGTTGCTGGGCACCATGTTCCCCATCCTGTTCGTCACCGTTGCCTGTGGTGCTGTTTCCGGCTTCCACAGCCTGGTCTCCTCCGGTACTTCTTCCAAGACCGTTGAGAATGAGAAGGATATGCTGAAGGTTGGCTATGGCGCAATGATCCTGGAGAGCCTGCTGGCTGTTCTTGCCCTGTGCGTTGCCGGTGCTGCCGCTGCTGCGGACGGCACCCCCGCTGCAGGTACCCCGTTCCAGATCTTCAGCCGTGGTGTTGCCGGTTTCTTTGAGATGTTCGGCGTTCCCGCTTATGCAGCAACGGTCTTTATGACGATGTGTGTTTCTGCTCTGGCCCTGACCAGTCTGGATGCTGTGGCCCGTATCGGCCGCATGAGCTTCCAGGAGCTGTTCAGTGTGGACGACATGGAGCACGCTGAGGGCTGGCGTAAGCTGTTCTGCAACGTCTACTTCTCCACCTTCCTCACTCTGGCCTTCGGCTTCCTGCTGACCAAGATCGGCTACGCAAACATCTGGCCCTTGTTCGGTTCCGCCAACCAGCTGCTGAGCGCTCTGGTTCTGGCTACCCTGTGCGTTTTCCTGAAGGTCACCGGCCGCAGCAACAAGATGCTGTTCCCCCCGCTGATCATCATGCTGTGCGTCACCTTCACCGCTCTGGTACAGCGCCTGATCGCCATGGTCAAGGCCATCAGCACCGCCGCTTCTGTCAGCATTCCTGCTGGCGAGACCACTTGGGGTGCCGTGTTCATTGCCAACGGCCTGCAGCTGATCCTGGCTGTCCTGCTGATCGTTCTGGGTCTGAACATTGTGTTCCACTCCTTCTCTGCTTACAAAAAGGCTGAGCACAACAGCGAGGCCAAAATCTGAGGTTTTCACGGTTTGACCGTAAAACGATAAAAATCTCTCACTGACGACATCGAACCCCGTCAGTGGGAGATTTTATTTTATCCTTTTCAGGTCACAGCATCTTCACCATGATGATCTCATCCCGGTAGGTGCCGTCTTTCAGTTTAAAGGCCCGGGGCTGGATGCCATAGCGCTCAAACCCAAACTTCTCATAGAGATGGATGGCACGGGCGTTATCGCTGTACACCCCCAGTTCCAGCTGTTCGAAGCCGTTGGCGCGGGTCTGGTCAATGGCCAGCTGCATCAGATAACTGCCCAGACCGCAGCCCCAGCAATCTTTCCGTACGGAGATGCCCATTACGGCACGATGGCGATATTTGATATGCGGCCGCACTTGTGCAACACCAAACTCCCCCACCAGCTTTTCTCCGGCAAAAGCGCCCACCTCAAAGTTCACAGGGCTTTCCCCGTAGCCTGCGAGCCAGTTCCGCATCGCTTCCAGACTCGCTCCTTCCTCCGGGTATCGGGCCATAAAATGTGTTTCGCTGTAGATTGCATTGCGGAATGCACTCAATGCCTCCGCATCATCGGCGCATAAGCTGCGCACCGTCAGCACTTCCCCGTTGGGCCGTGTGAACGTTCTAGGTTCGATCTTCATGTTTCTCTCTCCTCTTCTTTCAGATATGTGCTCGCTCCCATTCCTGCAGAACAGCCAATTGCAGCTCGGTATGGAACCAGTGCTCTCCTTCTACCATGATGGTCAGATGCGCACCTGTCCGTTGTTTGAACTGCTCAAGCACTGCCCTGGAAGTCAGGTTATCCTTTGCGCCATAGAGCACTTGCGTGGGCACTTTCCAGCGGTAGGGATGCTCCCTCACCCAGCAGAGATACTGCCACGACAACGTCTCATCGAAATCCGTGGAAATCTCCCCTGCTTCTTTCAACTGGGCCTCACTCACATTTGCCCACTGCATCATATTGGTGATAAGATCTTCCATATCTACCACTGGTGAGAGCAAAAGAGCACTCCGCAAAGGCTTTGCCTGTAAGGCCAACATGGAAAACCAGGCTCCAATACTTGTAGCCCGCAGCGAAACATTCTTCCAACGCTCTGCAGCATAGGAATAGACCGCTTCCAACTCTGGAACCGCCACCCACGGCAGCAGCTTCTCGGAGCTGCCCCTGCGCTCTCCATGTTCGGGCAAATCAACAGCAAGAACCTGATATCCTGCTGGGCAGGCAAGCTCTGCAAACGGCAGGGCTTCTTCTTTGCATCCCATTTTGCCATGGACATAGAGATATACTTTTCGGCTTTCTTCCCCGTACAGCAAAGCAGGAATACCGCTGATCTCCAGTTTCTGTGTTTTCATCGTATCATCTCCTGTCAGATGCCGCCTTCCTTTTTTCGGTACAGTGGCTGGTCGAGATTCCTTACTTCCAGCTTTCTCTTCATTGTAATTGTTCCTATGATAACACACTTCCCGTCCAAACACAAACAAAAAGAGCTGTGACACCCTGTTACAGGTACCACAGCTCTTAAATTCATTCAGTCAGACTGAATTACTTCACCATGCTTGCAACTTCAGCAGCGAAGTCGTCAGCACGCTTCTCCAGGCCCTCGCCCTTCACGAAACGGGTGAACTTGACGATCTTAATCTCGCCGCCCAGATCCTTAGCGACCTTGGCGGTGTACTGAGCAACAGACAGATCGCCGTCCTTGACGAACTCCTGATCGACCAGGCAGTTCTCCTTGAAGAACTTCTTGATCTTGCCCTCGATCATTTTCTGCTTCACAGCATCAGGCTTGTTGGCGTTCTTGGGATCGCCAGCCATCTGAGCCAGCATAATCTCCTTCTCCTTGGCAACGACCTCAGCGGGGACAGAAGCCTCATCGACGTAGCTGGGGTTAGCAGCTGCGACCTGCATGGCGATGTCCTTGCCGTAAGCAGTGAACTCGTCCTTGCTGTCGATGTCGTTGGTGGTCTCGAAGTTGACCAGGATGCCGTGAGTGCCGCCGCCGTGGACGTAAGCAGAGCAAACGCCCTCGTAACGGACGAAACGACGGATCTTGATGTTCTCCTTGATGACCAGGATCAGGTTCTTCAGAGCCTCGTCAACAGTCTCGCCAGCCTCGGTCTTGCAAGCCATCAGAGCCTCGACATCAGCGGGGTTCTGCTTCATGATGACCTTAGTAGCCTCCTTGACGAAGTCGACGAACTTGTCGTTCTTGGCAACGAAGTCGGTCTCAGCGTTGACCTCGATGACAACACCGACCTTGCAAGCGGGGCAGTAGTCAGCGTAGACCATACCCTCGGCAGCAACGCGGCTTGCCTTCTTGGCGGCGGTAGCCAGACCACGCTCGCGCAGGATCTCGATTGCCTTCTCGAAGTTGCCGTCAGCCTCGGTCAGAGCCTTCTTGCACTCCATCATGCCGCAGTCGGTCTGCTTGCGCAGTTCCATAACGTCCTTTGCAGAAATAGCCATTTTTGTTTTCTCCCTTACACGTTATTTGATTGGTTGCGGAATGGGAAATCAGGCGTTTGCTGCGTCCTCAGCGGGAGCGGCCTCCTGGTTGCCCTGCTTGCCTTCCAGCACAGCGTCAGCCATAGCGCCGGCGATCAGCTTGACAGCGCGGATAGCGTCGTCGTTGCCGGGGATCACGTAGTCGATCTCATCGGGGTTGCAGTTGGTATCAACAATAGCAACGATGGGGATGTTCAGCTTGCGGGCCTCAGCAACAGCGATGCGCTCCTTGTGAGGATCGACGATGAACATAGCCTTCGGCAGGGTCTTCATGTTCTTGACGCCGCCCAGGTACTTGTCCAGCTTCTCCATCTCCAGCTCCAGCTTAGCTACTTCCTTCTTGGGCAGCAGCTCGAAGGTGCCGTTCTCCTTCATCTTAGCCAGCTGATCCATACGGTCGATGCGCTTGCGGATGGTGCGGAAGTTGGTAAGCATACCGCCGAGCCAGCGATGGTTGACATAATACTGTCCGCATCTTTCGGCATTCTCTTTGACGATGTCCTGAGCCTGTCTTTTGGTGCCGACAAACAGAACTTTACCACCGTTGGCAGCAATTTCGCGCGTGGTGGCCAATGCCGTATACAGCATCGGATAAGTTTTCTGAAGGTCGATAATGTGAATATTGTCTTTCTTACCATAAATGTAAGGAGCCATCTTCGGGTTCCAACGACGGGCGTGGTGACCAAAGTGTACGCCAGCTTCAATCATCTGACGCAATGTAAATGTAGGAAGTGCCATATTAAAATTTCCTTTATTTTCCGGTTAATCCTCCGCAGGCTCACGGTCTTTTAAGACACCGGAGTGAGGCTTAAAAGCAGCCCCAGATACCTGCGTGTGAGTTATAAAGCCGCACCATGCGGCTCTTTCGGGACTCTTTCTAACGCTAATTTAATGATTTTGCAAGTGTTTTTTACAAAAAAATCCGTTTTTTCTGTTCCAAAGCAAAAAAGCCCAGAGCGATACCGCTCCAGGCTCCTTTGTCTGTATGTACATATCATATTATAATGTCCGGGGCGTATATTATGTCCGGGGCGGATATTGTCAAGGGAAGTGAACGGGTTTCATCTCTAGGTGCCCACCGATTCATCTTGTTTGGTGTTTTGCATCCACCGCACCAGCGCTTCGGCGTCCTGTTTGCCTTTGGCGTACATTTTTTCAAGGCAGGCGCGGTTCTTGGTCAGGGTGGACATTCCCTCGGTGCTGTCCGGGGCGATGATGCAGACAAGGCCCTGTCGCTCCAGCTCCCGCGCCCGCTGGACAGCCGTGTTGTACCGCCATGCCCGGCGGCGCAGCCCCTCGGCTGCAGCGGGGTAATGCGACTGCAGCAGGTGTGCCAGATGCTCGTCCCGGGCATCACTCCTCACCAGCCCGATGGGCTTGGTCAGGATGAGAGCCACCCGGTCGCAGCCGTGGGCAAAGGCCCATTCCAGCGGGACGGGGTCGGCCAGGCCGCCATCAAAATAAGGCACGCCGTCGATGACGCAGGGCTGGTCGATGACCGGGATGCAGCAGGACGCCATGAGGACGCGGTAGTCGTCCGGGTGGAGGTCTGCCTTGGTGAAATACTGCGCCTCGCCGTTCTGTGCATTAGCGGCCACCACGCAGAGCTCTGCCGGGCTGCGGGCAAGCGCCGCGTAATCCAGCGGATTCTCGCCGCCTGCATTGCTGAGGGTGCCGTAGACATAGCCCAGATCGAGATAGGAGTGCTTGCGGATGAGGTTGTGCACGCTCATGTACTCCCTGCGGAAGGAGTATTCATCGTAAAAGGGCTTGTTCCGCCCATGCTGGCCTGCCAGATAGGACGCCATATTGGCGCTGCCCGCCGAAACGCCGATGCAGAGATCGAAGCGGAGGTCCTCCTCCAGGCAGCGGTCCAGCACGCCAGCGCCGTAAATGCCCCGCAGGCCGCCACCCACATCGATGACACCGTATTTCATGGTCTGTTCCTCCATCGTTTAATTCCATTTCCCTCCCAGTATAACGGGACGGCGGGAAATACTCATTGAGCAAACGGCGGGATCTGATGCAATTTGCGGCAGGAAGCAGGATCTGCCGCAAAAGAAAAGCACGAGACCGAAATCTCGTGCTTTTTTAGTGGAGCATTCTCCACAGCACTCGAACCTAAAACCTCTTCACGAGTGACCATTTTGGCATCGTCCGTGAAGTTGAAATTGAGTACGACCCGGTCATCAAAGACGTAGACCGAGTTGACAAAGGTATCAATGATCTGCC
>OHTZ01001672.1_pt1 | contig 10119 bp, 2 predicted proteins | sample 1579011 | NCBI WGS metagenome assembly OHTZ01 (sample SAMEA3879603, study PRJEB24766) | human gut metagenome | biome: human-associated habitat; feature: feces | place: USA | collected 1985/1987
CTTTGCCATAGTTATCGCTCCGGCTCTCGTTTCTTCGGGGCGGCAGGCTTATGGACAGGCAGCTCCTGTTTGAGCTTTTGCAGGACAGAACTTTTCTGCTGTTCTTGAGCAACTTTTCGGAACTGTCTGGTGAACAGGTCGGTCAAACCGGGATTGACCTGATCTACCACCAGATAGGCACAGTGGCGGGAAGCGCCGCTGTCCTCCAGCATAGGAATGGTTTTTGCCCATGCTTTATTGTCCTGAGAGATACGCCCGTCATAGTTCTTGCGCTGGATGGTGTTGGCAAGAATAAACTGTACCCGTTCCGTCCCGAACTTTTCCAGCACATCTTTGGCCGCCGCCTCCGTATCCAGCCGATTCTCTGCATAGTGGGCGCTGATGGTCTGCTCAATGGCTTCTTTGCAGGCGCTGTTCGCCTGATATGAGAGGTTGTACTGTGCCATTTCCCCATGCTCGGACGCATAGGCAGCAGAATGGGGATAGACCGGTGTTGTTCGCAGTTCCTCTTTGGCTCTGCACACATCATCGGCACGGTTCTCAATGCTGTCCCGGATCACATCCATATAGCCGGTCTCCAGCTTTTCAAAATAGCGGTACACATCCGCCAACGGAGAGGGAGATTCCAAAAGTGCCTGAGCCTGGGTGTCGGTCAACTCCAGTTCCTCCATTGCCATCACGATGTCCTCGCGGATGGTGTACTCATAGGCATGGTTTAAGACTTCTTCCGGGGGCTGGCTTTTCAGCCAGTCCCGGAACTTGTCCTGTTCGGCAGCCATCTTTTCATAAAGGGCTGTATTCAGATCGTTAGTATTCATGTTATCGCACCTCCTCATGCTGTTTTGGTTTCTTGTCTGTACTGCGGGGTTGCACCGGGCGTTTTAGGTTATCCAGCACCGAAGGCCGTGTGCTTTTGGCAACAACAGACTCGGTGTGTGCCTGCCCCTTTCCGTCGATGTTGAGCAGGGTATCCAGCTCCACCAGACGGGCGTTTTTGCTTTTCAGTTCTTCTTCATAAAGGAATGGCTTTCCGACTTCCTCCTTTGCGGCAGCCTGCTGCTGATAGAGGTTATCCAGCTGGGCCTTTGCCGCCTCCAGACGCTGGGGCATCTGGGCGAGGGCATTGTCGATACGGGTAAGATTTCCGCGAGGGTCTGTACCAAGGGTTGCCCGGTGGGTCATCTGTCCTTTCAGCAGGAGCGTATATTCCTGTTTCCAAGCGGAAAATTCCACGGACATGGCATAGCCCCGATAGCTGCCGATCTGCACCGGATCGGAGGTTTTGACCTCCTTGCAGGCATCCAAAAGAGCTGCACCGGCGTTCTCCTTATCAGTCAGCAGATCTCCACGGATCTCCATACCGGCAAAGCCGTCCTCCGGGTGCGGGTGAGCCGCCAAAACCTCCAGGTCAGATTCAAAGCCCTTGATAAAGCCCTTGTGCTTTTCAATCTCCTCCGGGAAGTATTTGAGCAGCTGGTCCTCCAGACGATATTGCTTGCTCTGGTGGTCGGCTTTCATCAGCTTCAGGCGGGATACCTCCACATCCAAATCCATACGCTCTTTGATACGGGGATCTCCGGCGCACAGAGCCTTGATCTCGGCAAAACTGAGGGCGGTTTCATCCACATCATCGCAGGAGCGCACCGGCGATTTAGAAGTCATGATCTGGCTGATGAATTTCTGCTTATTCTCCACCGTCTGCCAGAGGTATGCGTCAAAGGTTCCTTCGGTCACATAGCGGTACACATGGACAAGAGGATTCTGGTTGCCCTGGCGCTCGATACGGCCCTTGCGCTGGGCAAGGTCTCCCGGTCTCCACGGACAGTCCAGGTCATGAAGTGCCACCAGACGGTCCTGCACATTGGTGCCTGCGCCCATCTTGGCGGTGCTGCCCATAAGCACACGCACCTGACCGGTACGGACTTTGGAGAACAGCTCCTTTTTCCGCACTTCGGTGTTAGCTTCATGGATAAAAGCGATCTGGTCGGCAGGCATCCCCTGAGCAATGAGTTTCTGACGAATATCGTCATATACCGTAAAGGCCGGTTCCTGCTCCGGCAGGGGCACAGCACCTTCCAGTGCATGAAGCAGCGGATTATCCAGCGTTTTCGCCGCCTTGCTTGCAGGGGCTTTTGCCTGCGGGGTAGAAATGTCGCAGAACACCAGCTGGGTCAGCTTGTCAGCTTCGCCGTCCCTCCAGATCTGCATGATATTGTCCACACACTGATTGACCTTTGTTCCGGGTTCGTCCGGCAGCATCTGGTTGACGATCCTCTGGTCCAGCCCCAGCTTGCGGCCATCCGAGGTAATCTTGAGCATATTGTCCTGGGACGGGTCAACGGTTCCGCTGTGTACCAGCGATGCGCGCTCCGAAAGGGCCTTGACCATTTCCTGCTGATGTTCGGTAGGCTGCGCCACGATGTTGTGGTATTCCACTTCCGGGGTAGGCAGATTCAGCTGGTCGGCAGTCTTAATGTCCGCCACTTCTTTGAACAGGTTCATCAGCTCCGGCAGATTAAAGAATTTGCTGAATCTCGTTCTTGCCCGGTAGCCGGTTCCCTCCGGTGCCAGCTCCAATGCTGTGACAGTCTCCCCAAATCGGGAAGCCCAGCAGTCGAAGTGGGTCATGTTCAGTTCTTGCAGGCGTTCATACTGAAGGTAACGCTGCATGGTGTAAAGCTCGGTCATGGAGTTGCTGACCGGTGTGCCGGTGGCAAAAATCACGCCACGGTTTCCGGTGATCTCATCCATATAGCGGCACTTGGCAAACATATCGGAGGATTTCTGCGCGTCCGATGTGGAAAGACCAGCCACATTCCGCATTTTTGTGTATAGAAACAGGTTTTTATAGTTGTGGGCCTCGTCCACGAACAATCGGTCCACTCCCAGCTGCTCAAAAGTTACCACATCGTCTTTTCGCCCCTCGGCTTGCAGCTTTTCCAGTCTGGCTTCCAGAGACTTTCTGGTACGCTCCAGCTGCTTGACGGTAAAACGCTCGCCGCCGCTGGCCTGCACCTCTGCGATGCCCTCGGTGATCTCGTCGATCTGCTCATAGAGAAGCCGTTCCTGACGCTCCCGGCTGATGGGGATACGCTCAAACTGGCTGTGTCCCATGATGATGGCGTCGTAGTCACCGGTCGCAATACGGGCGCAGAACTTTTTGCGGTTATGGGTCTCAAAGTCCTTTTTGGTTGTGACTAAGATGTTGGCGGAAGGATAGAGGCGCAGAAACTCCGACGCCCACTGCTCGGTCAGGTGGTTTGGAACCACAAAAAGAGATTTCTGGCACAAGCCCAGGCGTTTGGCTTCCATAGCAGCGGCCACCATCTCAAAGGTTTTACCTGCGCCCACCTCATGTGCCAGCAGGGTATTACCGCCATACAGCACATGGGCGATGGCGCTTTTCTGGTGTTCCCGCAGGGTAATGGCTGGGTTCATGCCGCCAAAAGTGATATGGCTGCCATCATACTCACGGGGACGGGTAGAGTTCATTTCTTCGTTGTACTGGCGCACCAAAGTCTGGCGGCGCTCCGGGTCTCTCCAGATCCAGTCCCTAAAGGCTTCCCGGATCGCCTGCTGTTTTTGAGCAGCCAGGGTGGTCTCCTTGGCGTTCAGCACGCGGCGCTCTTTTCCGTCTGCGTCCTCTATGGTGTCATAGATACGGACATCTCGCAGGTTCAGGCTGTCCTCCAAAATCTTGTAGGCATTGGCACGGCTGGTTCCGTAGGTGGTGTAGGCTGCCACATCGTTGTAGGATACGGAAGATTTCCCCTTGATCTGCCATTCAGCGGTAAAGGACGAATAGTTGACCTCGATGCTGCGCTGGAGATAAAACGGGGTGTTGAAGGTCTCGTACATAAACTGCTGGATGTACTCTTTGTCGATCCAGGTAGCACCCAGGCGCACCTCAATTTCCGAAGCGTCCAGATCTTTGGGCTGGGCGGCGGTAAGGGCTTCCACATTGACTGCAAAGGAAGGGTCCTGCTGTGCCGCACGCTGCGCCTGACGCAGTTTGCGGCGTACATTGCCGGAAAGGTATTCATCGGCAGTCACATAATGGGGAGTGCCATCCTGCTCCAGTTGCCCCGGTACACGGAAGATCACGCCTTGCAGCTCTCCGGCCAGTTCTTCTTTTGTTTTTCCGGTAAGCTGGCTCATATAGCCCATATCCACGCAGGCTTTTTCCGAGATGGACACCGCCAGCGCTTCACTTGCCGTATCCACCACAGCCACTGCCTGATGGGGCTTGATGGTCCGTTTGGTGAACATATCCGCCTTGCGTTCCAGCTTTCCGTCCTCGTCGATGACTTCCAGCGCACAGAGCAGGTAATAGGAAGAATCGTCTGCATAGGCCAGACGGTTTGCACGGTCATTGATGAGACCGTATTTGGCAGAAAAGCTGTCATAGAGGCTGTTCAGTTCTGCCTGCTTCTCCCGAATGGTGCTGTCCGGAACCGCTGCATCCATCTGAAGGTCGATCAGTTCCTGCACACAATCACGCAGTCCCACAAGACCTTTCACGCGGGCTTCTGCGGTGGCGTTGAGGTCAGGGCGCACCATACGGCTGTTTTCCCGGTAGTACACCTGCCCGTCTACAATGGCATAGGAATAGTTCTTCACATTGGGGTCGGCAGGAATGGAGGTGTCAATAGCTTCGCCTTCGCCCAGCTCCGGCAGCTCTGCCTCCTGATAAGTGCCATGAATATACTTCACCGCATCATGCAGCTGGTCGGAAAGCTCCAGTCCCTCGATGGGGTTCACGGTGTAATCCATACCATGAGCGGTGCTTACCGGCTCCTGTCTGCCCAGCACCATTTCCGGGTGGTCGATAAAATACCGGTTGATGGCAAACCCGTCCTCTGTCTGTCCGGTCTGGGTCCATTCCGGCACGATGTCCAGCGGGCGGTCCCGCTTTTGGAGGAAGATGATGTCCGATACCACCTCGGCACCGGCATTCTTTTTGAACGCGTCATTAGGCAGACGGATAGCTCCCAGCAGCTCAGCACGCTGGGCAAGATAGCGGCGCACGGTGGAATCCTTGGCATCCATGGTATAGCGGGAGGTCACAAAAGCTACCACGCCACCGGGACGCACCTGGTCGAGTGCTTTGGCGAAAAAGTAGTTGTGAATACTAAAATTCAGCTTGTTGTAGGCTTTGTCATTGACCTGATACTGACCGAAAGGCACATTGCCGATGGCAAGGTCAAAGAAGTCACGCCTGTCGGTGGTCTCAAAGCCGCCTACTGTGATGTCCGCCTTGGGATAGAGCTGCTTTGCGATGCGCCCGGAAACAGGGTCCAGCTCCACACCGTACAGACGACTGTTTCTCATTTCCTCCGGCAGCATTCCAAAGAAATTGCCCACACCCATAGACGGCTCCAGAATATTTCCGGTCTCAAATCCCATACGGCCCACCGCTACATAGATGGCCTGAATGACCGTAGGGCTGGTGTAATGGGCGTTGAGGGTGGAGCTTCTGGCGGCAGTATATTCCTCCGGGGTCAGCAGCTCTTTCAGCTGGGCATACTCTGAAGCCCATGCCGGTTTTTCCGGGTCAAAGGCATCGGCAAGGCCACCCCAGCCCACATAGCGGGATAGGACTTCCTGCTGTTCGGGGCTTGCCTGCTGTCCGGCAGCTTCCAGCTCTTTCAGCAAACGAATGGCATTGATATTTGCCTGGAACTTGGCTTTCGGACCGCCTTCACCCAAATGCTCATCAGTAATACGGAAGTTTTGTGCATTGCGGCGCAGGTTTGCCTTGTATTCCTCATAGGAGGCTTCCTCGGCAGCTTTGGCATTGGGGAAGGTCTGCCACTGGCCATTGACCTGAATGGAAACCGGGTGTTCGTCCAACATCTCCTCAAAGGTTTTCTCCGGCTCAGTCACAGGGGCTGGCGGCTCCGGCTCCTCAATATGCAGCCGTTCCACCACCACATCATAAGGCAGATTGTTCTTGTCGCCCGGATAGACGGCCACGGTCTCGGAAAGGAAAGTCGGGGATTCGGCAGCCGGTTCGGGGCGTTCCTGTCCAAAGCCATCCAGCTGACGGGCATACATCCCGCGCAGCAAAGGCGCAACTTCATCCCAGCGGAAATACAGCATAGCCAGACGCTTTTCCTCTGCATCCATGACTTCCAGCTCTATGCCCTGTGCCGTGGTACGGTAATCGGCAATATCGCCGGTCTCCAGATTCAGTGTCTCGATCTCACCGGAATAGGCTCTGCTCAGCCAGTAGGCGATCTCGCTGTTGCTCCTGCCGGATTGCAGCAGCGTGGAAATCTGCTTTTTATCCGCTTCATCCATCAGTCCATGAGCCAATACATCCCGCAAGTCCTGATCTGCCTTGTCCGGGTCAATAGGAAGAAACTCGGTATAGTAAGCATTGCGGCGGTCTGCCCGAAGCAGCTGCTCGAACTGTTCTTTGCGCTCTGCCCGGTAGATGGGATATACCATCCCGGTGGGCAGAAGCTGTACGGTGTCCTCTCGCAGCTCGGTGATCTGATAGGCGTCATCCTCGATATACACGGTATCGCCCACGGCATAGACCGGGGCGGCAGGGTCATAGGAGGTTCTTTGCGGAGTTGGGCGGCGAACTGCATCATATTCCTCATCGGAAATGGAAACTTCGGAAGTCTGCTCTGTCTCGGCAGCTGCAATCTGCTCTGCATCCGACATCACCTGCTGGATAAACGGGTCATTGTCCAGTTTTTCCGGGTCTGCCACCTGTCCGTTGACGATTCCTCTTTCCCCCAGAGCTTCCCGGATGGCGATTGGGTCGATGTCGTCAAAACGGTCCTGTTCTTCTTCGGTATAGAACCGGTCCTCCTGAATGAGCTGGGCAATCCGGCGCTGTACCTTCGGCCAGGGCAGCTGCGTTTCCTCCGGGCTTCCGGCACGGACAACGAACAGGCTGTTGCTGCCACCGTATTCCTGAGCCAGCCATGCAGCGGTATCTTTCTCTCTTGCATGGTCTTTCATGTAGCGGACGACAGCGTGTTTACTCTCGATATTGCCGTTCCATGCACAAAGGGCAGTATCAATATCTTGCTGAGAAAGAGGGCGCAGAAGTTCATGGAGCTTTGGATAGGTTTCGTCGATCACTTCTTGGTGCAGACGCTGGCGGAACTCCGGTATATCCGAATAGAGGCGGATCAGCTCCATATCCTTAGAAGCAAGGACCGCACGGCGCACAGCGGCATTGCCCTCGATGACAGCATTTTCACGGTCAGAATGACCGCAGGCATTGCGGTATGCGGCATCCTCGGAAATGGCGGCAGTCACCACAGGCTTATACTGCTCGTACATTTCCCGAATTGTAGGGGCTGCGGTTGCTTCTGTATCCCGGAATACTCTGTTCCCGTCTGCACCAAACTCCGCTTCCTGAGCGTTGATGTGCTGTTCCGCTTCATGGTCGATAGAGGGCATGGAATATTCCTGACGCTCCTTGCCGCCCTCCGGTACAGCAGAAATGGTCACATCATGTTTATCACGCAGCTGTTCCACCATCTGCTCCAGCTGATTTGCCGGAAATCCACACATTTCCACACGGCCACCGCCCGGAATCGCACGGGTAGTGAGATTGATGTTCAGTTCCGCAGCGGCTTCTTTGGCATCCTCACCGTACAGCTCAAAGAAATCGCCCATCTGATACAGAACCATATCATCCGGGTGGCGCTCCTTGACACCGTTATATTCCCACACGGCAGAATCCGGCTGCTGGGCTTGGATAGCATCTTCTTCTGCCTGTTCCTTTTCAGCCTGGATTTTGTCATACTGCGCCTGTTCCTGTTCGGTAAGATAGCGGCCTTTCTGAACAAGAGAGGTAATGCGCTTGGCAACATTTTCCCAGTTCAAGTGAACATCTGGGCAGTCCTGCTTTTTATAGTGCAGTCCTTTTCCGTCGTGGTCTTCGCCGCTGTGTGTTGCGCCAGACAGGGCATGAGAGCGTCCGCCAATGCCATACTCGTCTTTGAGGAATCTCACTTTTTCCTTATCCGTATGGTTTTCCATGAAGAACGCATAGATACGGCCTTTTCCTCCGGCAAAACTACTGCCGCCGGTCATGGCGGCGTCGATCTCATCCTCGGTAATGAAGTGCTGGACAGTTGGCACTTGGGAAAGGTCTGAAGAAAAGGTCCTGCGTGGCAGGTCAAGGTCTTTCAGGTTCTCCCAGATCTCCCTTGGCCTATGATAGTGAAAACGCAACAGGTCACGGTCCTGCTGATAGGCGGTCCAGAAAGCAGCGTATTCTTTCTTGAGAGTCTGGCGAAAAGCCGGTTCACTCAGCTGCTCCGTCAAGCGGCGGGTCTCCTCTGGGAAACCATTGCCTTTGATCTCTGACAGGCAGGACAAACATCCGGCTTTTCTGGCCCCCTCACTGAGATCGTGATACAGATGCCAGAGCTTTTCCGAGAGGAGGGATCGTTCATAGCCTGCCGCTTCTGCAAGCTCTACATTGGAGGCAAACTGTCCGCTCTCCAAAAGCTCCCCGATACGCTCTGCGGCGCTCTCCCAGGAAATGACCTGGGCAGACCTGTCATAACGGACAGACTTCCCATGAGAAAGATGGATACCATCCTCGGCATACCATGCGCTCACACTGCCAAGGCCGTTGCCGCCGTGGTACAGCGTTTTCAGTATCTCGGCAATCTCAGCGGTGGTTTTCTGCTTTTCAAAGGCTGCAACCACACGCTCCCTCTGGCGGTCTGTATTGCCGCCCAAACGCAGCACATGGTCGATGTCATTTTGAGCAAAAGAAAAAGCAGAGGATGTATGCGCTACATTCTCTGCTTCATCTATGGATTGGATCTGTTCCGCTTCGGAGAGGAACAGGTTTAGGGTCAGCTGTTGATAAGCTCCGCCATCAGGATTTCCTCGGCCTGGGCTTTGCAGGTGTTCATCAGCCCCACCCACTTCATGGGATCGCTGGCTTTCAGTTCCTCGGTGGCTCCCGCTTCCTTCGCCAGTTGGGGTATCATCTGCTCCAGTCTGCTCTGGGCGGTCTCGTCGATCTCCTGAAGGTGCGGGTACAGCTTCTCGCTCAGTAGCATCTGGTTGTAGAGGATGGGACGGTGTTCCTTCAGATAGGTTTTCCTCATCCTGCCGTACTTGCCCAGAGATTTCTCCGGCTGCTGGCTCAGCTTCAGGTCGGGAATCAGATAGTCTCCGTTCTGGATATAGGTCATGGGATTGTTCATCTTGTTTGCTCCTTTCTTGGTTGGCTTCGCGCTCTGCATTTCGGACGGTAACGCCGATCTGCCGCAGCACCTGCTGGTTGATCTGGCTGACCGCTGTTCCCAGCGCCCCGATGGTGGACGGGGTGTTGAAATCAAAGATCGCCATGAAATCTTCGTGGTCGAAGTAGCGTTCCGGCTCCAGTCCGCAGCGGGACATCAAAGCGTAAGTAATGCTGACGGTGGCGGCTGCCTTAAACTGCACTCCGATGTTATACTCATCATATTCCTCCAAAAAGGAACCGTCAACGATATAGAAGAAGTCCTGCTGATGCTCCGTCCAGTATTCCTCAGCCAGTTTTCCGGCTACCTCGGTGAGCTGTCCGGCAAGGTCATCACCGGAAACATCATAGGTGCGCTCCAGCATGGCCTGCACGGAATCCAGATGGCGCTCCTCCAGCTGCCACAGCCAGGGAGTGCGGGAATGTTCACGGGTTCCGGTGTCGGAAATGTCAAAGACATAGCGCAGGCGGGGTCTGTCCCCGGAATCGTCCACCAGAGCGATCCCCTTGGAACCGCGCCTTACATACCGGCCCATCTTTTCATTCCACAAATCGTACTCTGCACAGGCGGTGGCGTCCGGTCGCTGGGCGTAGATCATCAGCTGCTCATGGAACGGGTATTTGTAAAGGCGAGAAGCAGTGGTGAGAAACCCTGCCCATTCCTGCCAGCTCCCCGTGAGCTGTGTTGCCACCTTGTCCGCCATCTGTGCATACAGTTCAGCTTTGGTTGGCATGGTGTTCTGTCCTCCTTTCAGTTTTGGGTAAAAGAAAAGCAGGAAACCTAAAAGATTTCCCGCTGGGTAAAACTGTGAATATTAAGTTTTAGTTGTTTAATATCTCTGCAATCGTGTTTGGTGCATATTTATTGAGTTCATGTCCTGCAT
>OHTZ01001675.1_pt1 | contig 10113 bp, 9 predicted proteins | sample 1579011 | NCBI WGS metagenome assembly OHTZ01 (sample SAMEA3879603, study PRJEB24766) | human gut metagenome | biome: human-associated habitat; feature: feces | place: USA | collected 1985/1987
TGTTATTGGGATTAGGCTCATTCAGCTTCAGCACGAATTTTCCTATGCCTTGCATGAATTGGCTGAACTGGTTACAGGAAATATAAATAGTCCTGTAAACTATATTGGGCTGATACTTTGTCTTTATTTCAAGTATTCCTTTATCCAACTCATTACAAAAGCTGTCATACCTTGCAAAGAATGTATCTTTATCAGGGGCTGTCAGGTTTATCTGTAATGTAAGATCGCGCTCGTCCTTTTTGGGATCAGCTGTTATCACACGCTTTCCATGCTCCATTCGGCTCTTGTTCTCAATGAACTCCTTATTGGGTGCTGGGGTCATGAGGGCGGACAGTGCAGTGTCATCCATGCTTATTCCCCATGTGGTATAAGCGTCCTTTCCATTAATAAACAGTTCTTCTTGTGGCATATTTATATACTTTTTGTATTTTTCGCTATTTCGTCAAGCTTGTTTCCAAACTTATAAATTAGTTTGGTGTATTTGTTAATACTTTCAAGGTGACCGTTGGATGAAATCATCAGATTTCTTATCTCAGTCAACATTGTATTGTTGTCTTTGGCAAATGAGGATATGGCTTGTGCCACCGCCAGCGTATTCAGCATGGCATTTTTTATTTCTTCTCCTGCAATCTGCAATGCTGTAAACCTACCGTTCAACTCTTCGCCTGTATCTTGACTCATTGCCTGAAAACCTTTGGATGAAGCTGACTGGGATGTTGATTCTTGCGAAATCTTGTCATATCCGGTTGCTGCGGCAAGCTCGTCACGGAGCTTCATGGCTTCGTCCACATAACCCATGTATTCATCCATCAGCTCCTTACGCTCATTATTGTCAAGCGTACCATCATCCTTCATGGCTTCACCGAATTTATCATACCATGTCCTCAGTTTGTCACTAAACTGTTCACCGATGGCATTTGACAACATCGCCTGCATGAAATATTTGGATATGTCATCAGCAAAATCCTCCGCACTCTTCTCCATATCCATCAGACTGCTTATAAAACTGTCATACATGGAATCGAATGACATTCCGATCAGGCCCTCATAAAGACTGTCGGTCAGTTCTTCCAGTTTTCCTGCCTGCTCTATATAATCATCCAGCTTGTCGGTAACACGCTCACCGTAACCTCCCTTACCGGAAGATTCCATGATATCCCATAACCATACGTCCGACCGTAGAGCCTTCATCTGTTCGGGGGTCAGATTCCACAAGGAATCGGTGCCGGAGAAATCCTGCATGCCGGTAGCTTTTCTTGCGTGTTCCAGCATTTCATCCGTCCATTTCAGATAATGCTGCCAGCTGCCGTGGCTCTTATGATATCCGGCTTGCTCCTTTGCTATTTGCAGATAGTTTTTATTGACTTCCTCCTGATACTTTACAGCTTCCCTGTAAGATTCAACCGATTTCATTCCCTTGCTTGCCTTCATCTCGTCAGTCAGATCCTCGATGGCCGTTTGCAAAGTTTCATTCCTGTCCGTCAGCCTGTCTATCGTTTCCTGTACTTCCTTGGCGTTTCCACCTATTCCAAACAAGGAGTTGAAGCCTCCGAATGAGATTGCGTTCAGGATGTTTCCTATGCCGTTCCTCAATGACTTGCCGATTGTGACAAACAAATCCCCTGACAAGACATCACCGATAATTCCACTGACCGCGTTCAGAACAGCATCAAGCAGACCACCGACAAGATCACTCAATCCGTCTTTGAGTACGTCAATGATGGACAGAATCCATCCGACAATGGGGACCTCCTTAAGAGATTCTGACGTTTTTCCTATGACATCCTTGAATCCGTTCACGGTTTTGATAATTCCGCTATATGCGTTATACAATCCACCGGATGAAATCTGCTGCAAGCCTCCCAATAAATTTTCCATGCTTGCTTTCAGTATGGTGGCAGTATCAGTCACATTACGCTGGGCCTGATTGGCGATATCAGTCTGTGTCTTCACATTGGCGGATGCAATGTCAGCATTCTGCCGTGCTGTTTCAAGAGCGTTTGCTGCGGCTTGTTTCTCACTTTCCGTTCCGCCCTTCTGCGCTTTGGTGTAATCATCCTGTGATTTCTTTAGTCTTTCCAAAGCAGCTGTTTCAATCCCTATGGCACTGATACGATTCTGTTCTGCTATTTGATAGGCTTTTACATCCTCTCCAAGTTTCTTGAAGTTGACTCCACTTGTACCACCCAAAGACTTTTCCATCTGGCTGATGGCGTCAATCAATGATTTCTGGCTTGCCTGATCGGAGTTCTTGAACTTGTCAGTCCGTACATATTTTTTCGCTTCGTCCAAGGCGGGCTTTATCATGTCGGAAAACATGGAACCAAACTCACCGAACACAGTAACCCAATCTATATTGGCTTTTATGGCTTCTGTTTCCTTGTTCTGTATGGCAACATCACGTTGTTTCTCCAGTAACTTTACTTGTGCACTATTAACACCGTTTTCTTCCTGTGCTTTCCTTATTTTTTCCGCATACTCTTGGGCGATAGCCAATTTCTGCTGCTGGAACGTGCCATATTCTTTCAAGTAGTCGTTCAAAGCCTGTTGTTCGGCTTTCAGCTGTCCTTCAGTTACATCGGAAATATCTTTATCTCTCATACTTTCGGCATTGGTATAAGCTTCTGAAATTTTCTGTGCCTGCTTGTCGGTCAGCTTACCGTTACCGGCTTTGCTCCATTCTTCCTCCTGTTTTCTTATCGCATCAATCTGTTTCTGATAATCAAGGTCAATCTGTTTCAACTTCTTTTCCGTGCCTTCTCTCATCAGGTTGATTTCATCCTGTTGGTTCTGACGGTGAAGTGAAAGAAGTTGCCCGTCCAGCTTTTCCTGATTTTCTTTTTGCTTTTTTGCTAGATTTTCCTGTCTGGTCAGTGCGCTTCCGGTTACTCCGCCCAGCTCCTTGTATGTCTTTTCGGATGCCTCCATCTTATCTTTGGCTTCTTTCACCTGTTTCGATGTAGCCGTCTGATCTTTGATTAAGGCCTCGTACCCTTTTTTCGCTTTCTCCCATTCGACTTTAGCATTTGCCAAATCCTCTTGATATGTAGTTTCTTGTGTTTCCTGTCTGTTCTCAACTTCCAATTGGGTATTGATTTCTGACAAGACATCTTTTCTTGCGTTTGCCAATTCATTCTTCAGGTCTTCGATACGCTGTGCCTGAACCTTCATTTCGGAACGGTTGTTCTCTTTCCTTGCCAGATTATAAGCCCATTCTGCACTTTTTATTTGTTGTTCCAAAGATTCGACTATAGCCTGTTTTGACTGTGTTCTGGATTTTGAAACCTCTTCATTATATGCCTTCCAAAACCCAGTCAAGTCATGTATATGACCTTTCTCATCGACATACTTCTTAAAGAGTACAGGATATAGTTTCTCAATGTCTTTTAAGGCTTTAAGTTTAGTGGTCTCGGCTTCCACCTCGCTATTAATGGTGCTAACAAGACCTTCCAAAGTACGTTTCCGATCTTCTTCGTCCGTGTCGAGTTTTTCTATTTTCTTGTTGTACGAGTCCAAAGCACGTTCAGCAGATGTTGTGCTGTCGGATAATGCCCACATGGCAGCTCCAAGCCCTACAACTGCCGTTGCCAATAACACATACGGATTAGTAAGCATGACAGCGTTCAACGCTTTTTGTGCTGTTGTCTGCAAGACCAGCCATCCGTAGTGGGCACGTTCCGCTACAGTCAGGGCCGCTATGCCGGAGGTTTGAAGCGACTGAATGGCTGTTACGACCATGACTGCAACCCTGTATGAACCGTATGTAGCAACAAGTCCGGTCAATAACCGACCTACCTTCTCATAGTTCTCCACCAGATAAGACATGCCGGACAAGGTCTTGTTGATGACACCCTCGTTTTGTTTTCCGATTTTATTGAACATGGTGTCAATTGCATCTTCGATATTGCTTATTTGTCCGGTAATGGTTTTGGATTGTGCTTCCATCAGACCGCCGAATTTGCAGCCTTCATTGGTCATGGATTCAATGGCCTTCTGCACTTCGGGGAATCCTACTTTTCCTGCTGTCACAAGTTCGCTTACCTTGTCTTTGGTTACTCCGAATTGTTTGGCAAGTTCATCGGCCAATGGAATTCCACGTCCCATAAACTGACGTAGGTCCTGTGTGAAGAGCCTTCCTTGTGTCATGGTGGTACCATACAGCCAGACCAGATCGTTCAAAGGGATGGATAGTCCTGCCGCGATATCCCCAAGCCGGACAAGCGTATCATTCACATCTTTAGCCTCCGTACCATAGGCTAACAGTTGTTTCGCACCATTGGCTACATCCTGAAGGTTAAATGGAGTGATGGCGGCGGTACGTACCAGTTGGGACATTAGTGTGTCCGCCTGTCCCTTGTTTCCAAGCATTGTCTGGAATGCCACTTCAAGCTGCTGGAACTCGCCACGTACACGAGCTATGTCACTGATGAGCTGCTGCGCTCCAAGACTGATTCCGAAAGTGGCTGCGGCCGTGGTCAGTCTTCCGAATATCTTCTCAATACTCAGCCCGCTTTCTTCAATTTGTCTTGATGTGTTGCGTACTCCGTTGCGTGCTTCCTCTAGCTTGCGTAAAAAGTTGGAGTTATCCCCAGTTATATCAAAATGCAATCCAGCCATAGTCTTTTCGATTTGATGGGTATCATGTGCATTGACATGACATTTGTTCTATTTTTCTTGTTATAAAATTATAGACCCCGTAATTTTTTTGACCGATTATGAAAATATTGTTCTGTTTTTCCGATTCATTCCTCAAGCAGGGCTTTGATACGTTCCCTGTTCTTTGGATTCCCGGCATCGATTATTTCTTCTGAGCCAGATATTCCGAGTTGTTTCATTTCGTCAGAGGACAGATATACAGTCGTGATGGCATCAGCCATTAACATCCTTAGATTGATATAGCTGATGCCCCATACCACATAATCAAAAGTCCATCCGTATCTTTGGCAGGCAAAGTCTATCATTGTTCCGTAGGTGCTGTTGCCTCCGAATGAGATACTGCTATTGTCCTTTTTTACTTTGGCTATCCGTTTTCTTTCCGTATTTTCTTTGTCTATTCCGAAATGCCGCAGGAAGGTATCCATATTATCACTTGTAAGAATGAGAACCAGTATGGTAGCAAGTTCCTCCTCAGAGAGTGTTCGGGAAAACAATTTTGTACGCTTATCCACCTTGCTATTGTCGAACAAATCGTTCTTCCGGTTGAACGTGGAGTAGGAGAGTATGCGGCAGACAATATCACGTTTCGTTTTGCAGATCCTTATGGCTTCCATATAAGGATTGGTGGAAACAACCTGTTTGCTTATTTCGAGGGAATCAAATAATCTGGCCAAAAGATACATTTTGCCGAGTGTGACGGGATGGATAAAGAAAGACCGCTTGCCAACGGTAAAGCCGGCAGGTCTTTCCATGATGGCGTCGGCCACATCCATCTCAATATTTCGCTCTTTGTCATTCATAAATCATAAATTTGATGCAGGTTTATCCTCCAACCTGTAAAGGACGTCTTTCCGTTTGCCTGTTCTCTGAATGGAAAATTATCATCCGGCAGAAGTGTACACCGCGTTTACTTCAACTGTTTCCCCATCTTTAACAGTAGCGGATGTCTGTGTAGGCAGTGTTTTTCCTTCGATATCTTTATATATGATTGTCACAAGACCGGCTTTTGTGGTAATTGAAGTACCGCTATGATGCCAGTCCGTTTCTGTAGATAATTTCCACATGCCGGCTCCGCCATCATCTGTGATGATCACTCGAAGGCTGCCGGCACCATTAAAATTTACGACTTCGAATTTTACCTGATTGCCGGTCTTAGGTTTCAATACGTCAGCGGTATATTTCCACTTGGTGCCATTATCTGTGTCGTATGTATCCTCCAAGGACAACACGCTTCTGTCGATTATGATACCTTCAACAGTTTTGTCTTCAGGCTGGAGCTTGACAGCGTATTCACCTGTAATCACACCATCTGTATCTTCCACCGGTTTTCTACGGCCTTTGCCAGCCCGGATTTCAAACTCAAACGTATAGGTGTTTGCCGCATACTTGACAGCCTCGTTTTCTCCACCTTCAATCTTGGCCTCTTTCTTCGCACCTTTTGTAGGTGTCAATTTTGTAGAGTTCTCGACAGGTGTCGGTATATCAATCCAAGATGAAGGAGCTTCTCCGCTGCTTTGCAGCTTTCCAATTTTGATAGTACATTTTCCCCAAGATAATTCCATGATCTTATTCGTTATTGAATGAATATAATAGTTTATTGTTAATGAAGTGCTCGTTCTTTCCGTTCACTTCAAGCACCCTTTGTTTATTCAGCGTGAAGCGGTAGCTTTCTCCATGCCCTGTTTCCAATACTTGGATAGCGACTTTGCAAAGTTCTCTACAGCGTGCATCATTCATTTCCGCCTCGCCATTACGGATATTGTCCTTTACATAAATGTTCACATTCACGAAAGCTTCCTGTATCTGTCCGCTTCCATTTTCAAGGATTGATATGACTATATCCTCCCTGTCAGAGTTGGATGGTCTTTTTGATGCCTTGCAAAGTTTTCCGTTCACGACTTTTTCCAAAAGGGAACCTTTGATGTGTTTGTAAATATCATCTTTGATTTCAATATCAGACTTCATCATGATGCAAGTTGCTTTTTCAGTTTACTCATCATTCCCGGTAGTTCCTTTCTTGCAAACAGTTCGGCGGATGCAAGTACATTCTTATTTTCCATTGCTTCCACAAATTCAGCATAGTTCATTCCGGCTACTACAACAAGTGCGTAGCCATTCGCGAATTTTTTAGACAATTCCTCAATAAGTGCTTTGCCTTTCCTGACTCCCTCATTACCTTGTCGTACTTGTGTGAAATCTGAGTATTCAAGTATTTTTCCGTTGTGGATGATGGCATAGCCAATCGAACTGCGCAAGTTTCCTGACCGGTCATACCAGCTTATCTCCTGCGGTCTGTTCCTTGCTTCGATCACACACAATTCTCCAAGGTAGGAGAGGGCGCGGACAGTTAACACTTCAACACGTTCTTTTTCCTTATTGATAAGGGTGTCTATCCGACTTGCAGGTGTCGTCATTTTTATACCCATAGTTTCGCATATAGTTGATAACGATGAAACCCTTTGACCTCACATTCTCTAACGATATCTCCTGACAGGAATAACTTCACACGATCTCCAACAGTAAATTCCCGGCATTCAGCATCAAGACGTATCGTGGCTGAATAGGTACGGACTGCTCCGTCCTCAAATTGCTTTTGTTCAGCTTTTCCGGCCGGAACATTCCGGCATGGGATATCACCTTCCCATCGGCTTTCACCCTGGTGGTAATCGCCGTTCTTGTCTTCGTAACCGGGAGCGGTAATAAGATATTGCAGCTTATGTGGTCTATCATCAAGTATCATGATTATTTTCCTATATAGACTATCGGTTCACCAATGTTTTTTTCTGTTTCGCCTATTGAATTATAGATGCCGTTGGCTAACGTCAGTATATTATCCTTGTCAGATAGACTTAAGGAAACATCTCCTTCTGTAAAGTTGGGCATCTGAATCAGGCTCATGAGACAGTCGGCCACAGCACCTTTGAACGGTTTGCTTTTAAGAATGTCGATGGTGCATATTTCATTTCCGTCCAGACTTCTTTCAAGCAAACGGTTTTCAAAGAAGCCACTACTTAATTTGTAGTGGACTTCATCTTTCAATGCTTGCAGGACCGTTTTCATACATTATTCAGATTTGTGTGATTCTACTGTGGCTTTTAAAGTGGCTTCATCTTCATCGTTCAGTTCGTTGACACGGGCGATGATCTTTTCATCGGCAGATTTCGCAGTCAGCTTGCCACCAGTTATCTTGTTAAGCTCCTGAACGAACTCCGTTTTTTTGTAGGTATCTCCCCAGATGGTGACTTTCACATCTGTTGAATCTTGGGCCTCCTTTTCTGCGTCAACAGTTTGTGCATCGGTGATATCCTGATAATAAATCTGGTCTACTCCTTCAATCACGGTAAGCGCAAGCATCTGTCCAGCGGTAGTTTCCACCAAAGGGTTAGCGGTTCTGAAACGGCTGATAAGTTTCATCTCATCAACTGTGGTATAAACCACTCCTTCCACCGGGCTTGTCTTTTCTGCTAATGTCCCCCAGACCAAACTGCCGACATTTTCGGTAGTCAGATAAACCAAGCGGTTTGCGTTCCACGGTTTGTAAGCCTTGCGTACACCGTTTTTCTCATAAATGATCGAACGGTCAATCTTCAGGAATCTGACACCGTTATATTGGTCGGCGAAAGCCTCGTCAAACAATGATGAGGTAGGAGTGGGCAGCGAGGTATCACTGTCGAAAATCTGCCCTCTGTATGTGGCGGCGAGTTCTTTGGCTCCTTGTGTCTGGCGCAGTTTTTTGTAGGTTGACAGGGCGATACAGATGACTGATATGGAATTGCCGTCTCCGTCAGCTGCGGCGAGCACACGTTCTATGTCATCCAAGGTTATCTCGCCGGGAGTGGTCACACCAAATCCGTTTTTCGGCAGGTAACCGAAATTGACACGCAGTGCTGTTCCGACATTGGTCAGATCCTCAACCGCTACAACCCCCTCGCATAAGGCTGTCAGAAAATTCGCCTCATTGGATTCGTCCAGCCCGATGGAGCAGAACAAAGGGTCTTCCGTCAGTTTGGATGCTATTTGTGTCCATTTTGCACCCTGGGCCTTCATGATGTTGATGGTATTGATGTCGGATTCTTCCATTACACGGGAGATACCCTGTTTGGGCAGTGTGCCGCTGGCATGGGCCAGTGAATCACGCTTCTTGATGGGAAGCGGAGAGTTCATGGAAACGGTGTCCGCTCTTACGTATGTGGTATCGACAGATGCGCTGGTCCATTTCTGGTCAGCGGAATATACTTTACGTAACATGGTCTTATGCAAGTAAGTGCGTTTTTTTGCACCATTGCGCTCGCCTCTCTCTTTTTCCACGATATTCTGTAACTTCGGGAAAATACGCTTGGATAAATCTGCAAATTGTGATGCAATCATTTTATTTTTCCTCCTTTATTTTTAATCGTGCATGAAATATAATGAAGGCAGTGCGGTCTTCAAGGCAGCTTTGATACTGTCAATAGGGTAGGGCAGGGCCTTGTCGTTGATCTCTCCGTCATATTGGATGGCTCCTCTTGCATCACTTGCAGGTGTCGTGCGCACCCATATTCCAGCATATTCGTAATTCTCAGGAAGTGAGGAATACGCATTATCTGACACGGGCATGGGCTTGTAGTCATATTCATCATTTGTACTGCGGATGATAATATGTCCGGCTTTTACATATTTTTCATTGAAGCCTTCCATGTTCAGAGAGCGGCCACCGATAATTCTTCCACCTTTGCGACGGATAACCACTGAATCCATTCCGGTCTCAAACGATTCAAGCTCGTTTGACAAATTTACTGTTCCTGGCATTGTCCTTTACTTTTTTTGATGCGGTTAGAAGTTATTGACAATACTGTCAATTTCTGCATCCGTTAATAATTCAATTTCTTTATCAGGCTTTCCTGTTCCTGCCGCAGGCGGCGTTCCCAATGTGGAGAGGCCGGCATCGGCACGTTCCTGGTTGTAAGCCTTTAAATCCTCTTCGACTTCAGATAGAAACTGTTCGAACTCCTCGTCATTCTCAAAGTTCATTTTAGAGAAGCTTTTTAATGTGCGGTTGCCGAATGTGCCTGTATCTTTCAAGAGACTTTCAAGTTTGCTTTTGCGCAAGGAGCTGGTCTTCTCTCCCTCCAATGCAGCAAATCGGGCATCCTGTTGTTCTCTGTAAGCTTTGAACCATGCAGGCTCTTCGTCCTTGTTTTCCTCTTTGTTTTCTTCGCGTTTTTTCTTGGCCTCGTTGATTTTTGCTTCCAGTTCCTTTTTGCCTTTTTCTGCGGCACTGGCCAGAAGTTTAAGTTTTTCTTCTGCCTGAACTTTCAAATCGGGAAGTTTGCCGGCTCCGAAAATGACCGCCACGATAACGACGACCAAAAACCATCCCCAAAAACCTGAAAACATGTCTATTCTCCTCTTGTTTGTTTCATTCTGTTCAGGACTTCCGTTGCATCATAGTTGTCCCGGTATTTTTCTATCCGGCCG
>OHTZ01001681.1_pt1 | contig 10064 bp, 10 predicted proteins | sample 1579011 | NCBI WGS metagenome assembly OHTZ01 (sample SAMEA3879603, study PRJEB24766) | human gut metagenome | biome: human-associated habitat; feature: feces | place: USA | collected 1985/1987
TACATATCCTTAATAAGTGCAAAACGCTGCGTGATTACATGACATTTGTTAATAAAGTAAGATTCAAGATGGGAGTTGAAGGGGACGATGTCAGGATTGCAGTAACAGAGGCAATTGACGAATGTATAGATGAGGATATACTTGTCGATTTTTTTGAACAGCACAGGGAGGAGGTCGTCGAAGTGAGTATATATGATTATGATGAGGAGGATGTCAGAAGGACATTATTTGAAGAAGCAAAGGAAATGGCTAAAGAAGAATTAAAAGAAACAGTTATAGAAGAATTAAAACGAGAAGCAAAAGAAGAATTGACCCAAGAAGTATTTGCAGAGGGTGAACAGAGCGGAGAACAATTAAAGATAGTTAATCAGGTCATAAAGAAAGTAAAGAAGTCAAAAACTCTGGAGACAATAGCCTCAGAACTAGAGGAAGAAGAGGCAGATATAAAGCCAATATACGATGCAGTAGTCTCATCTGCCCCAGATTATGATATTAATGTAATTAAAGATAGATTAGACAATATGTGAGATATTTATTTCTTCATAAATGAAACAAAATCAAACTTCTTATCAAGCCATCTGCCGACAAGGCCGATGGCTTTTCCCATTGTAAATGCAGCAACAACAGTACCGATGCCAAGACCCTTAACATGACCTAATATCAGGCCGGTAAGACATGCAGTTACGGCAAGGCATATAACATCGAAAGAAATCTTGATGCGTGAATATGCAACGCCAGTGATGTCAGCAAGTTCACGGGGGAACAGGTCGGTAGGGATAATTGGAAGCTTACATCTGTTAGAAAGAGCTATGCCGAGACTTATCAGGCAGTAGCTTATAATAAAGTACATAACTCTGAATCCGATTGCAGTTGGGAGCATTGGAACCCACATATTGTGCATGTCGATGCACTCACCAAATATGAATCCGACAACGAATGAAAACAGATATGATGGTACGAACTTCTTTCGCAGAATCATAAGGCTGAGTACAAGAAGTCCCTGGAACATATATGTAAATGTACCAAGAGTAATCTTAGGGAAGACTTCGGAAAAAGCATATGGAACGCTTGAGATTGCAGATATTCCAGTTCCTGAGTAAAGCATAAGCACAACTCCAAGGCTGTTGATTATAACAGCAAAGGCAAGAACAAGCTCACCTCTAAGCGTAGTCTTAACATTTTCAGAAACAGAACCAGCATTTAAATCTATTGCACTATCAATTGAACTCATAATGAATCCCCTTTCCTTTTTAATAAAGAACATAATCACAGTCTCTAAGTGTAGTTTCATTATTAATTAATAACAAATGAATAATTTTAATGAAATTATAGATTTTGTCTATAGAACTGTTTATAATTAAGATAATAAATGTGCTTAGGAGGCTGTCTATGAATATATATAATCTGAGATATTTCGTTACACTTGCAAGAATACGCCAGTACACGAAGGCGGCAGAGGAATTATGCATTACACAGCCGAGTCTTAGTCATGCAATTTCACAGATGGAAAAGGAACTTGGTGTTAAACTCTTTGAAAAAAACGGACATAAGATAACTCTGACTCAATTCGGAGAGGAGTTTCTTTCTTATGCAGAAAAGACTCTTGATGTGTTAGATGATGGAATCGCTTCTATTAAAAGAAGTGCAATGGGAAATGGAACGATAAGATTAGGACTTGTAAGACCATTGGGAATAAGCTATGTCCCTCGGATGGCGGCAGCATTTATAAAGAAGAATCCGAAGCTTGATATAGATTTTACGTTTCACACAGATGTTACGGGCAGGCTGCTTGACGATATGCAGCTTGGGAAGTATGATTTGTTGTTCTGTTCCAAGCCATCAGAAGAATATCATTTTACGGCTGAGCCCGTTATGAAGCAGAGACTGGTGCTTATTACTCCCAAAGGACATCCGCTGGCTAAGAAAAGGAAAAGGAGCATTAATCTTGCAGAGACAGCCGGGTATTCATATGTATGTTTTGACAAGAACTCTGGAATAAGAAGCATATTTGATGAAATGTTGAAAAGATCGGACATAACAGTAAAGGTTGCATATGAAACTGAGGAAGATCAGGTTATTGCCGGGCTGGTTGCTAATGGATTCGGAATAGCGGTAGTTCCATATATGGATATATTGGAAAAGATGTCTGTAGAAATATTTGAAATCGAGTCACCTGAATATGAGAGAAGCTTTTATATGGTTAATGATAATAGTACATACATGTCTCCTGCTGTAGAGACGTTCAGGAACTTTGTTATAGAGAATACAAGTGTTTTAACGGCTTTGTAGAGATTAATATAATTAATGAATAACCGGTTATATCTTAATTAAATGACAAATTTGTAGAAAAATTAACAGATTTTATTGATACATTTTTGACAAATTTTAATGAAATTATTAAATAAAAATAAAGTTTGCCATAATTCAATGTAAAAAATAACAAAAATGAACGCTGGTCATAAATAATTTTTTGTTAAAAATGTACGATTATTAAAGGAGAAAATAGTGTCAAACCTAGGCAGAATCTAGGCTTGACATTATTTTTTTTGTGGAATAAAATCCGTGAACAGAAAAGAAATATGTTTCATATTTAGAAAGGAGGTCGTGCAGATGGATGCTTTGGTAGAAGGGCTTATGGAAGAACTTAATTGCGAGACAGTGTTCACTATACCTTTGTTTGGTGGAATCCCAGTATATGAATCCGTTGTTGTTACATGGATTATCATGGCTGTTGTGTTTCTGTTGTGTATTCTGCTAAGCCGAAATCTAAGTGTGGAAAACCCCAGTCGCAGACAGGTAGTTGTAGAAACAGCAATAAAGGGGCTCAATGATTTCTTCACTGAGACGGTAGGAGAAAAAGGAAAGGCATACATTCCATATCTGTCAGCAATTGCTATTTACATAGGAATTGCGAACCTGATAGGACTGCTTGGTTTCAAGCCGCCAACTAAGGATATGAATGTTACAGCAACACTGGCATTGATGAGTATTGTGCTTATTGAGGTCGCAGGAATCAGAGCCAGAGGAACTAAAGGCTGGCTTAAGAGTTTTGCAGAGCCAATGCCTATAATACTTCCTATTAATATTCTGGAAGTATTTATCAAGCCCTTATCACTTTGCATGCGATTATTCGGTAATGTTTTAGGTTCATTTGTAATCATGGAATTATTAAAGATGGTAGTTCCAGCAGTTTTACCGGCAGTATTCAGTTGTTACTTCGATATATTCGATGGACTGATACAGGCGTATGTTTTCGTATTCTTAACTGGTCTTTTTATAAAAGAGGCTACAGAGTAAGAGTATATGTAACAAGAATAAATGTTTTAAAAAGGAGATTATTATTATGTCAACAATTTTAGTAGCAATCGGAGCAGGTATAGCAGTATTAACAGGTATCGGTGCTGGTCTTGGTATCGGTAAGGCAACAAGCAGTGCAGTAGACGCTATCGCAAGACAGCCAGAGGCAGAAAGCAAGATTAGTAAGTCACTTCTTTTAGGTTGTGCCCTTGCAGAGGCAACAGCTATTTATGGTTTCGTTATCGCCCTTCTTATAATTCTTTTCTTAGGCTAATAACATTTATGGGAAAGATAACTAAGACAAGATAGAAAGGAAGGCGAAGCTAGTGTTAAGTATAGATCCATGGAATATATTATGGACAGTAGTCAATCTGCTCGTCTTATATCTGGTGTTTAAGAAGTTCCTGTTTAAGCCTGTTATGAAAGTAATCAATGCAAGAGAAGATATGATTAAGCAGCAGTTTGATGATGCTAAGAAGAGTCAGGAAGAAGCAGATGCATTAAAGGCTTCATATGACGAAAAGCTTGAAAGTGCGAAGACTGAAGCTGATGAGATTATTGTAAATGCTAGAAACAGAGCACAGGAAGAGCATGAGGCAGCTTTGGAAAAGACCAGAAAAGAAACAGAAGTAATGCTTGAAAAGGCAAAGGCTGATATAGCTACAGAGAAAGAGAAAGCAACGGAAGCTGCACAGGCAGATATTGCAAGACTCGCTCTCATAGCTGCAAGAAAAATCGTAAAGACAGGTGATGCTCATGACGCAGGCAGCAGTAAATAATGCAATAGTTTTACACCGGTTGTCTGTGAGCAGAGAGGATGTAAGAAGGGCTGATGAGTTATACAGCAAAACTTCAGAACTTCAGAAAATTCTCACGAATCCTGAAATACCTCTTGCAAAGAAATACGACATCATTGATAAAGTGTTTGCACTTGATGATACCAAGGAACTTATGAAGAATTTCATTAAAGAAATGTGTAAGCTTGGTTATTGTGATGAGATGAGAGACATATTTGACTCATATTACAGAATTGATGATGAAGCAAACCACATTTTAAAAGCAGAGCTTATAAGTGCAGACAGCAGTGATGAAGATGATAATGCAAAGCAGGCACAGGATTTCTTAAAGAGCAGATATCCGGATTATACAATTGAACTGACAAAGACAGTGGATGCGGATCTCTTAGGCGGATATGTTATAAGAGCACATCACAAGGAATACGACAGAAGTTTTGAAGGACGTTTTTGTCAGCTTGAAAGAAAATTAACTGGGAGGTGACCCCTGTGGGCGCAATTAGTGCAACAGATATTATCTCCATTATCCAGAGTGAGATTGAGAATTTCAATTGGGATGAAGCAAGCCGTGAGACCGGTAATGTAATATGGGTCGGTGATGGAATTGCTACTGTATACGGTATTGACCATGCAATGTATGGTGAAATCGTAGTATTTGATAATGGAGTAAAAGGAATGGTTCAGGATATCCGTGAGAATGAGATAGGCGTTATCTTGTTCGGCAGGGATACAGGAATCAAAGAAGGAACTAAGGTTGTAAGAACCAAGAAAAAAGCCGGAATTCCGGTAGGCAGCGCATTTGTAGGAAGAGTAATCAATGCACTTGGCGAGCCTATTGATGGAAAAGGCGATATTAAAGAAGAAGATTACAGACCAATTGAGGAAGATGCTCCTGGTATCGTAGACCGTAAGTCTGTAAGCACACCAATGGAAACAGGAATACTTTCAATTGATTCAATGTTCCCAATTGGCCGTGGACAGCGAGAACTTATCATTGGTGACCGTCAGACTGGTAAGACATCAATTGCCACAGATACAATTATTAACCAGAAAGGTAAAGGTGTTATCTGTGTGTATGTTGCAATCGGACAGAAGGCATCTACAGTTGCCAAGGTTGTATCAACACTTACTAAGCATGGTGCAATGGATTATTCAATTGTTGTATCTTCAACAGCGAGTGATCCTGCATCACTTCAGTATATAGCTCCATATGCAGGTACTGCAATGGCAGAGCATTTCATGCATCAGGGAAAAGATGTTCTTATTGTATATGATGATTTGAGCAAACATGCGGTAGCGTATAGAGCACTTTCCCTTCTGCTTGAAAGATCACCTGGACGAGAGGCTTATCCTGGAGATGTATTCTATCTTCATTCAAGACTTCTTGAAAGATCAAGCCGTTTAAGTGATGCGTTAGGTGGAGGCTCAATAACAGCACTTCCTATAATAGAGACACAGGCTGGTGATGTATCAGCATATATTCCAACAAATGTTATCTCTATCACAGATGGTCAGATATTCCTTGAAACTAACCTGTTTAATTCAGGTATGAGACCAGCCGTTAATGTAGGTCTTTCGGTTTCACGAGTTGGTGGTGCAGCCCAGACTAAGGCAATGAAGAAGGCATCAGGAAGCATAAGAATTGACCTTGCACAGTACAGAGAGATGGAAGTATTTACACAGTTTGCATCAGATCTTGATGATACGACTAAGGCACAGTTACAGCACGGAAAAGCCCTTATGGAGCTTTTAAAGCAGCCACTCTGCCATCCACTTTCAATGCATGAGCAGGTTATGACACTTGTTATGGCTAACAACGGCGTATTTGATGAGATACCTACTAAGGAAGTTAAGAAACACCAGACAGAATTACTTGAATTCATAGATCTCAAGCATCCTGAAATAGGAAAGCAGATTGAAGATAAGAAAGAGATTAATGATGAGCTGGTTAAGAATATTCTGGAAGCAGTAAAAGAATTTGCATAATGCATGTGTGCTAAAAGAAAGGTAAGCGTATAGATATGGCAAACACAAAGGAAATTCAGGATCGAATAAAAAGTATCAATGATACATTAAAGATTACTAATGCCATGTATATGATTTCTTCTTCCAAGCTTAAGAAATCTAAGAAAATGCTTTCAGACACGGAACCATACTTTTTTACTCTGCAGTCAGAAATGAGCCGAATCTTAAGACATATACCTGATATAAGCAGTATATATTTTAAGACAAATGAGGATAAAGACGCAGCGGATAAAAAGGTAGGCTACATAGTTATTACTGCTGATAAGGGACTTGCAGGTTCATATAACCATAATGTTTTAAAGATTGCGCAGGAGCAGCTTGAAAAGAATCCTAATCATTCATTATTCGTATTAGGAGAACTTGGACGACATTATTTTGAACAGCGCGGTATTGAGATTGAGAAGCAGTTCCACTATACAGTTCAGAATCCTACTCTTAACAGAGCAAGAAATATTTCAGAAGAAATAATAGAACTGTACAGAAAAGGTGAACTCGATGAGGTGTATATCATATACACAAGTATGATTAATGCTATTCAGGAGGAAACACAGATTGAACAGCTTCTTCCTCTTAAGAAGGCAGATTTCAATATCCAGATACCGGTTGATTTCAAAAGAGAGGAACTTGCATTAAAACCTTCCCCAGAAGTAGTTATGGACAGAATTGTTCCTGATTATATAGTTGGTTTCGTATACGGAGCTTTGGTAGAGTCATTCTCCTGCGAACAGAATGCCCGTATGATGGCGATGGAGGCTGCATCAAAGAGTGCAAAGGATATGCTGCACGACCTTGATATACAGTATAACAGAGCCAGACAGGCTGCAATCACACAGGAAATAACTGAGGTTATCGCTGGTGCGAAGTCGCAGAAGAAGAAACGAAAGAAATAATGCGACGGATAGGAGATAATATGAGTAATAAAGGAAAGATTATACAGGTAATGGGACCTGTTGTCGATGTAGCGTTCGAAGATGAGAACCTTCCGGCAATCAGGGACGCACTTGAAGTTAATAATGGTGATAAAAAATGTGTAATGGAAGTTGCACAGCATATCGGTAACGATACAGTCCGCTGTATTATGCTTGCTTCCAGTGAAGGTCTTTGCAGAGACATGGAAGTAACAGCTACAGGCAGCGGCATTAAGACTCCTGTTGGAGAGAAAACTCTTGGCCGTCTCTTTAATGTATTAGGAGAGGCTATTGATGGTGGAGAGCAGCCAGACACAGAGGAGAAGTGGGAAATCCACAGAGAACCTCCAACATTTGAAGAACAGAATCCTGCAGAAGAGATTCTTGAGACAGGTATCAAGGTAATTGACCTTTTGGCACCTTATGCAAAGGGTGGTAAGATTGGTCTGTTTGGTGGTGCCGGTGTAGGTAAGACAGTCCTGATTCAGGAGCTGATTCGAAATATCGCTACAGAACACGGTGGATATTCTGTATTTACCGGTGTAGGTGAGCGTACCCGTGAGGGTAATGATCTGTATCATGAAATGACAGATTCAGGTGTTATTAACAAAACGACCATGGTATTCGGACAGATGAACGAGCCACCCGGAGCCAGAATGCGTGTAGGTCTGACAGGACTTACCATGGCAGAGTACTTCCGTGACAAAGGCGGCAAGGATGTCCTTTTATTCATTGATAATATTTTCAGATTTACACAGGCTGGTAGTGAAGTATCCGCATTGCTTGGCCGTATGCCTTCAGCAGTAGGTTATCAGCCTACATTACAGACAGAAATGGGTGCTTTGCAGGAGCGAATCACTTCTACCAAGAATGGTTCTATCACATCTGTACAGGCTGTATATGTTCCTGCGGATGACTTGACAGACCCTGCACCGGCAACGACATTTGCTCATCTGGATGCGACAACAGTGCTTTCCCGTTCCATTGTAGAGCTGGGTATTTATCCTGCGGTTGATCCGCTGGAGTCTACCTCCCGCATTCTGGATCCCAGAATCGTCGGTGAGGAGCATTATCGTGTAGCCAGAGGCGTACAGGAGATTCTGCAGAAGTATAAAGAGCTGCAGGATATCATTGCGATCCTCGGTATGGACGAGCTTTCCGAAGAGGATAAGCTGGTTGTATCCAGAGCGCGTAAAGTACAGCGTTTCCTGTCTCAGCCTTTCTTTGTAGCTGGACAGTTTACCGGTCTGCCGGGCAAATATGTGCCGATTTCGGAGACCATCCGCAGCTTTTCCGAAATTCTGGAAGGCAAGCATGATGATATTCCGGAGAGCTACTTCCTGAATGCAGGAAGCATCGATGACGTGCTGGCGCGGGTACAGGAAAAATCCGCAGAGAAATGAGGTCGGCATGGCAGAGGAAAAAACCTTTCTGATCAAAATCATCACGCCGGAGCGTGTGTTCTATGAGGGAACAGCGATCATGGCAGAATTTAATACTTCGGAGGGAGAGATCGGTGTTTACGCCGGTCATATCCCCCTGACGGTAATTTTAAAGCCCGGTGTTTTGACCCTGACGGAAGAGTCTGGGAAGAAAAAGGCCGCGCTTCACACCGGTTTTGCAGAGATTTTGCCGGATCAGATTTCGATTCTGGCAGAAGCGGCAGAGTGGCCCGGTGAGATCGATATCAAAAGAGCAGAGGCTGCCCAGAAGAGGGCAGAAGAAAGACTGCAGGCCCATAACCCCGATACGGATATGGCGCGTGCGGAGACAGCTCTTTTACGAGCCGTTGCAAGAATTGAGGCGCTGCGTTGACAGCGCCTCTTTTTCCTAAAATAATATTGAAAAAAGCGGAAGCAGCTTAAAAATAGCTGCAAAACGAAAGAATAGATGGATGCAGCCTGTGGGAGGAAGATCATGCAGAAAAGAATTTTGGACATTTTGCAAAATACGCAGAAGGTAATTATCGGAAAAGAACGGGTGACGAAGCTGCTGCTGACTGCTTTGCTGGCGGATGGACATGTGCTTTTGGAGGACGTGCCCGGAACAGGGAAAACAAGACTTGCCAAAGCACTGGCTGCCAGTCTTGGAATTGAATTCGGAAGAATTCAGTTTACACCGGATATGCTTCCGGCGGATATCACAGGCTTACATATTTATGACAGAGAGAGCGGGAAATTTGTGCTGAACAAAGGACCTGTTTTTACTAATATTTTATTGGCAGACGAGATCAACCGCGCGACGCCTCGGACACAGGCGGGTCTTCTGGAGTGTATGGAGGAGCGTCAGGTCACTATCGACGGAAAAACACAGAAATTAGAGCCGCCGTTTTTCGTAGTGGCGACAGAAAATCCGGTGGAGACTGCAGGAACCTTCCCTCTTCCGGAAGCGCAGATGGACAGATTTCTGATGAAGCTGTCCATGGGGCTGCCTACGAGAGAAGAAGAGGTGCAGATCCTGGATACGTATATGGCGGAGGATCCGTTAAAGAAGCTGACAGCGGTGATAGATCAGGAGACCCTTGAGAGAATGCAGAAGGAAGCGATGGAGGTGTATGTGCACCCGACAGTGCGAGGCTATCTGGCGGATCTGTCAGCGGCAACGAGAAGCAGCGACCAGACTGTGATGGGTGTCAGTCCCAGAGGAACGATCGCGCTGATGCGTGCCTCCAGGGCGTGGGCATATCTGGAAGGCAGAAGCTTTGTGACACCGGATGATGTCAAAGCGGTGGCCGGACCGGTCATGGCACACCGCGTGGTGCTTTCCTATGGACAGAATCGTTATGCAGATGCGTTGCGTCTGATAGAGGAAATTTTAAACACTGTGCCGGCTCCGACAGAAGATTTTTCGATCGCATAAGCGTATCAGAAAGGGCATAACGGTATGGTTATAATATGGATAATTCTGCGAGCCCTGCTGCTGTGGGAGATTCAGTCTGTATGGTATGCAAAGCACTGGGATGAGGAGCTGTTTGTATCCCTGGCCTTTTCCCGTAAAAGTACAGTGCGCGGGGAGAGCTGTGAGCTTTTGGAAACGATTG
>OHTZ01001685.1_pt1 | contig 10048 bp, 5 predicted proteins | sample 1579011 | NCBI WGS metagenome assembly OHTZ01 (sample SAMEA3879603, study PRJEB24766) | human gut metagenome | biome: human-associated habitat; feature: feces | place: USA | collected 1985/1987
TCCTGGTTTGTCCAGGTCTTGAAGGTCGGGTCTTCTTCAGCAAGCTTTGCGAGTGCGATAGCCATCTTTTCCTGACCAGCCTTGGTCTTGGGCTCGATAGCCAGGTCGATAACCGGCTCCGGGAACTCCATGGACTCGAGGATTACAGGGTGGTTCTCATCGCAGAGAGTATCACCAGTGGTGGTGTACTTTGTACCAACTACGGCTGCGATATCACCGCACGGGCATGCGTCGATATCCTGTCTGTGGTTGGAGTGCATCTGAAGGATACGACCCATACGCTCGTTCTTGTCCTTTGTTGCGTTAAGAACTGTTGTACCAGCCTCAACGTAACCGGAGTAAACTCTGAAGAAGCAGAGCTTACCAACGAACGGGTCGGTAGCGATCTTGAATGCAAGAGCGGAGAACGGCTGATCGTCACCAGCGTGTCTCTCAACTTCCTCGCCGGTCTCGGGGTCAATACCCTTGATAGAGGGGATATCGAGAGGAGACGGCATGTAGTCAACTACAGCGTCGAGGAGCTTCTGTACGCCCTTGTTTCTGTAAGAAGTACCGCAGGTAACGGGAACGAACTTGTTCTCGATGGTGCCCTTTCTGATGGCAGCCTTGATCTCCTCGGTGGTGAAGTCCTCACCCTCGGTCTCGAAGTATCTCTCCATCAGCTCGTCGTCGAGCTCTGCAACCTTCTCGAGAAGGTTCTTTCTGTACTCCTTAGCCTTATCCAGCATATCGGCAGGGATCTCTTCTACACGCATATCCTTGCCCATATCATCGTAATAAACGTCTGCATTCATCTCAATGAGGTCGATGATTCCCTTGAAATCAGCCTCAGCGCCGATAGGGAGCTGAATCGGAACAGCGTTGCACTTGAGTCTGTCGTGCATCATCTGAACAACATTGTAGAAGTCTGCGCCCATGATATCCATCTTGTTGACATAAGCCATTCTGGGTACATGGTATTCATCTGCCTGACGCCATACTGTTTCTGACTGAGGCTCTACGCCGCCCTTTGCACAGAAAACAGTTACGGAACCGTCAAGCACTCTCAGGGAACGCTGAACTTCAACGGTGAAGTCAACGTGACCAGGGGTGTCGATAATATTGATTCTGTGACCCTTCCAGAAGGCTGTGGTCGCAGCGGAGGTGATTGTGATACCTCTCTCCTGCTCCTGAGCCATCCAGTCCATCGTAGCAGTACCATCGTGAGTTTCACCGATCTTGTGGTTTACACCAGTATAGAACAGGATACGCTCGGTGGTAGTTGTCTTACCTGCGTCGATGTGCGCCATGATACCAATATTACGGGTCATTTCGAGAGATACGTCTCTTTTCATAAATTCCTCCGTAATTCTGGAATTACCCGGGGTTTTGCCCCCGGATAACTCATCTGTTTCTGATTACCACTTATAATGTGCGAAAGCCTTGTTAGCTTCAGCCATCTTATGAGTATCGTCACGCTTCTTGCAAGCGCCGCCCTGATTATTGAGTGCGTCAAGGATCTCGTTTGCAAGTCTTTCCTTCATTGTCTTCTCGTTACGCGCACGGCTGTAGGTGGTGATCCATCTCAGACCGAGTGTGCGTCTTCTCTCGGGGCGAACCTCCATAGGAACCTGGTAGGTTGCACCGCCGACACGGCGAGCCTTAACTTCGAGGCTGGGCATGATATTGTTCATTGCTTCGGTGAAGGCGTCAAGGGGCTCCTTGCCGGTCTTCTCCTTGATGATGTCAAAAGCGTCGTAAACGACCTTCTGAGCAACACCCTTTTTGCCGTCCAGCATGATAGCGTTGATGAGCTTTGTCACCAGCTCAGAGCCGTACACAGGATCCGGAAGAACTTCACGCTTCGGAACATTACCTCTTCTTGGCACTTTACTTCCCTCCTTCATACGAAATGAAAATCATAGGTACTCGAAAGCATAAGAGCCATACTTTACATAGTGTGGCTTGACCTTCCGCCGTCCAAACAGAGGCTCTATCAAAAATAATGCCTTGTCTGACAGCAATAAGTCAGAAATTACGCTTTCTTTCCAGCCTTCGGACGCTTAGCACCGTACTTGGAGCGTCCCTGCATTCTCTTGTCTACACCCTGAGCGTCGAGTGTACCTCTGATGATGTGGTAACGCACACCAGGAAGGTCCTTAACACGGCCGCCACGGATCAGAACAACGGAGTGCTCCTGAAGATTGTGTCCGATACCAGGGATATAAGCTGTAACTTCGTTTCCGTTTGTGAGCTTAACTCTGGCAACCTTTCTCATAGCTGAGTTTGGCTTTTTAGGTGTAGCAGTTCTTACTACTGTGCAAACGCCACGCTTCTGTGGGCAGCTCTGATCGATAACTACCTTCTTCTTTGAGTTGAAACCCTTCTGAAGAGCAGGAGCTGTAGACTTGTCTGCAAGGACATTTCTTCCTTTTCTTACTAACTGGTTAAAGGTTGGCATATTTTCTCTCCTTTCATAGATTTGATACTATACGCTGATATACAATACATCAGCATACCTTGATATTATACACTATTCTCCGTCTCTTGTCAAGCACTTTTTCTTGACTTTTTTAACTTTTTGAAAATTTCAGTTAAATTTTCTGTCAAAAGCTATAAAAAGCACAGGGCAGCGGCTTTTCACGCCCTGCCCTGCAAATATATTCCCTCATTCCGTCTTGCTGTCTGTATCTAAAATTTCTCCTTTATCCGCCACTTCGACCTCTGTCTCGCTGAATCTATGATAAGTTATAACACAATCGCTGTCGTCAGTCTTGTCCGAATAGGTTATATCGTTTTGTACTTCGTTGATATAAAGTTTCAGATCATCACTAAAATAGGTGTTTGCACCCGTTGCAAATTTAATTGCAACGAGCCATTCATTTTCATCAAAGAAGTAATTTCTGTTGTTCTTTACCGTCGCACTTTCGGAACCGTACCATTCATTATTAGTATCGTCCTGCTCCACAATATCCTTATAATTGGAAGTTATACTGAAATATCTTCCGTCCACCTTGATAATTATGCCTTCCTTTGACCCTCCTGCTGTGGAAACGTTTATGGCTTTACCCTTTTGAATTGGTGTTATTATCAGCGGATAGATAATATCCCTTTCGTAATTGTCAGCATCATAATTGATATGCTTAACATAATTTACCAACGTATCAATTTTAAATCCCCAGTCCTTTTCAACAGGATTTAGCACAATGCTGAAGTCGTCAGCTTGCAGTATCATATCTTCGTACATATGCTGTACACTATCAAGAATGAGCTTATCAAGCTTTTCCTTGCCTGTGTCCTTTGAACTGTCGATATCATAAGCATAGGCTATTGATGATCTCAGTGAATAATAGAAGTCTGTTCCAAAGCTGTCGCCACCGACCATTTCGTCAAGACCTGTTGCGATCTCATCCGAGTTCCAATTACTCAGATCATCGCAGTTTATGCCGACTGCGATTTTTTCGCCCACTTTCAGTTCGTCCATATAAGCAAACTTCCCTGTGGTAACATCTTTCGCTCTGAAATCAAGTTTAAACGCAGCGTAAGAGTGGTATTTCAGGTATTCATATTCATTCACAGTAACATAGTCGATCAATTCGCCCTTTTCAGAGGTGTATTTCTCAACATATATCTTATCGACAAAAAGATATCCCGTTCCGTCCGAGCCGCAGCCTGCATACATTCCGACAGCCGTTATCTCTTTGTCTTTAACGACCTGCTTAAGCGCATTTTGTGCCTGTTCTAAATCAGCCGTAAGCTCAGTGCTGTCAATGGTACTCGAGCTATCAGCACCAGACAGTTTAGCCGTATCCACCTTGAACTCATCACCGCTTCGATAAAGGGTCAGCGCACCGCCCACCACCAGAAGCAAAGCCGCAAGCACCGCACCTGCAAGCTGAAAGCCTGTAAGTTTTGTTTTATTTTTCTCTGTAGGCTTGTCATACATAAGCACACTCTCCTTCCAATCCGAAGGAGTTTTTATACAGTAAAAAGCATTTATCTTTTTCATTTGCTGCCCCTTTCTGTGATATTATCATTGCAAACTATAATGTTATGTCTAAAATGCCAGCCCCTACATAATAGTTTTTACCTCTTTTGTAGGGGAGCGGCTCAATTTCTGTTTCACAGAAATGCGACGTCCCGATACTTTATGTCTTTATTGACATTCATATAGTTCACAACATTATCATATCCTTCAGTTGTTCTCTTCCACGTTTGAGATGTGTTTTTATCGTGTTTTCCTTGATATTTGTCAGCTCAGCTATCTCCTGCACTGACAGCTCCTCAAAGTAATAAAGATAAATACTATCTCGATATTTCGGGGGAAGTCTGAAAATAAGGTCAAGTATCTCTATGTCGCTGCCGTCCTTTGAGAAAGACGTTATGCTGCTCAGATCGACTGTGTTTTTCCTCAAACGATACCGCAAAACACTCCGGCATTCGTTGAGAGCCACTCTGATGAGCCACGCTTTCGGGTTTGGCAGACTGCCTTTTTTCATCTGCTTGAAAAGCTTGAAGAACACGTTCTGATAGCAGTCCTCAGCGTCGGAAAAATTTCCCGTGTGCACCACGCAAAGCCTTGTTACCATATCCGAATACTCCTCTACAAGTTGGCGGTATTCGCTTTCGGTCATATTCTTCATGCTTTCACTTCCCTTCATATACTAAAACGCCGTGGCAGGCAAAAAGGTTTCATACAAAATAAAAAAATCAGCCCGCATGAATGAACCATGCAGGCTGATATAAAAGTCATTAGTACAACGGTGTTTCTGCGGTGTTATGGTTAGCCGCACTCTCATTCTTGACCACCTGAACGTTGTTGTAAACGTCCATACCGGTGCCGGCAGGAATGAGCTTACCGATAATAACATTTTCCTTAAGACCCATGAGCTTATCGGTCTTGCCTCTGATAGCTGCGTCTGTAAGAGCCTTAGTTGTCTCCTGGAATGAAGCAGCCGACAGGAATGAATCCGAGTAGCTTGAAGCCTTTGTGATACCCTGAAGAACAGGAACAGTTGTGATAAGTCTTGCGTTCTCGTCGCCAGCGTCGATCTGAGCCTGTATCTCCTCGTTGAGTCTTGCGACCTCTCCTCTGTCGATAAGTGAACCAGGGAGCAGATAGCTTGAACCGGAGTCGTCGATCTTGACCTTTCTCATCATCTGACGAACGATAACTTCGATGTGCTTATCGTTGATATCAACACCCTGCAGACGGTAAACCTTCTGAACTTCGGTGATGATATAGTTCTGAACAGCCTTAGGACCATTAACTGCAAGGATATCAGCTGGGTTGATAGAACCCTCTGTGAGCGGCTCACCGGCTGTAACAGCCTGTCCCTCACGAACTCTTATCTTGTAGCCGTATGGAATAGCATAAGACTCCTGCTCAGGATTTTCAGTGTCCTCGCTTGTAACAGTGATCTGCTTGGTCTTCTTGACCTCCTCGATCCTAACTACGCCGTCGATCCTTGTGATGATAGCAGCACCCTTTGGACGTCTGCTCTCAAACAGTTCCTCGACTCTAGGAAGACCCTGTGTGATATCTTCCGCAGAAGCGATACCACCTGTGTGGAAGGTTCTCATTGTAAGCTGTGTACCAGGCTCACCGATAGACTGAGCGGAGATTACACCGACAGCCTCACCGACCTGAACGATATTTCCGTTTGCAAGGTTAGCGCCGTAGCACTTAGCGCAAACGCCATGCTTAGCCTGACACTGAAGAACTGATCTGATAGAGATAGAATCCTTGCCCTCAGCTTCAAGTGCAGCAACTATTCTTTCAGCGTCATGAACGTTTATGAGCTTGTTTCTTGAGCATATCATCTCGCCTGTCTTAGGATCCTTGAGATCCTCAACAAGGTATCTACCCACAAGTCTCTCGCTGAGAGGCTCGATCATTTCGTTTCCGTTCTTTATGTCGAATATCTCGATACCAACGTGAGTACCGCAGTCCTCCTGACGAATGATAACGTCCTGAGAAACGTCAACAAGACGTCTTGTAAGGTAACCTGAGTCAGCAGTACGAAGCGCTGTATCGGCAAGTCCCTTTCTCGCACCTCTGGAAGAAATGAAGTATTCCAGAATGTTAAGACCTTCACGGTAGTTAGCTCTGATAGGCATCTCGATAGTTGAACCTGATGTGTTGGCGATAAGTCCACGCATACCTGCCAGCTGTCTGATCTGGTTGATAGAACCACGGGCACCTGAGTCAGCCATCATGTTGATAGGGTTGTATGGGTCAAGGTTAGCTTTCAGAGCCTCTGTAACTTCGTCTGTAGCGTTGTTCCAGATCTCGATGAACTTCTTTGACTTCTCTTCTCTTGAAATATAACCTCTCTTATACTGCTTGTCTATCTTGTCAACAAGTCCGTCAGCCTTAGCAAGGATATCCTTCTTAGCCTCAGGGATAGAAGCGTCGCATACCGCAACTGTGATAGCAGACTTTGTAGAATACTTATAACCAAGGCTCTTGATGTTGTCGAGAACTTCGGAAGTCGTAGTAGTACCGTGCTTCTGGATACATTTATCAATGATATCAGAAAGCTGCTTCTTCTTTACAAGGAAGCTTATCTCAAGATCGAACTGTTTTTCTGAATTTGTTCTGTCAACAAAGCCAAGGTTCTGAGGAATGATAGAGTTGAAGATAAGTCTTCCGACTGTAGCGTCTATCACCTTTGATACCTGCTTGTCGCCTATCTGCTTGGTAATTCTTACCTTGATAGCAGCGTGAAGTGAAACGATGTGCTGATCGTAAGCCATAAGAGCCTCGTTCACATCTCTGAACACCTTGCCCTCGCCAGGCTCGCCGTCCTTCTTCAGTGTCAGGTAGTAAGAACCAAGTATCATATCCTGTGTAGGAACTGCAACAGGGCGTCCGTCTGAAGGCTTCAACAGGTTGTTGGCAGCCAGCATAAGGAATCTTGCCTCAGCCTGAGCCTCTGCTGAGATCGGCAGGTGAACAGCCATCTGGTCGCCGTCGAAGTCAGCGTTGAACGCTGTACAAACCAGTGGGTGAAGCTTGATAGCTCTGCCCTCTACAAGGATAGGCTCGAATGCCTGAATACCAAGTCTGTGAAGTGTAGGGGCACGGTTTAACATAACCGGATGCTCGCGAATTACTTCTTCAAGAATATCCCATACAGCAGGCTCTAACTTCTCTACCATTTTCTTTGCATTTTTAATATTATGAGCAGTTCCGTTTGCAACCAATTCTTTCATTACAAATGGTTTGAAAAGCTCAATTGCCATCTCTTTTGGCAGACCGCACTGATAAATCTTAAGTTCCGGTCCTACGACGATTACAGAACGTCCGGAATAGTCAACACGCTTACCAAGAAGGTTCTGACGAAAACGTCCCTGTTTACCTTTAAGCATATCAGACAATGATTTCAATGCACGGTTTCCAGGTCCTGTAACCGGACGGCCACGACGTCCATTATCAATCAATGCATCAACTGCTTCCTGCAGCATACGTTTTTCGTTTCGCACAATGATATCCGGAGCGCCAAGTTCCAAAAGTCTCTTCAAACGGTTGTTACGATTAATGATTCGACGATACAAATCGTTCAAATCGGAAGTTGCAAAACGTCCACCATCCAGCTGTACCATCGGACGAAGATCCGGTGGAATAACAGGAATCACCGTAAGAATCATCCAGTCCGGATGGTTTCCGGATTCACGGAATGCTTCTACAACTTCCAGACGCTTGATAATGCGGGCACGTTTCTGTCCGCTGGCATCCTTCAATTCATCTTTCAATGTTTTGGACTCTTCTTCCAAATCAATTCTCTGCAAAAGTTCCTGAATGGATTCTGCACCCATACCAACACGGAACGTATCACCAAAATCTTCTCTTGCTTTCTGGTATTCCTGCTCGGAAAGAACCTGTTTTACCTGAATTTCCGGTGTCTCAGATTCCAATACAATATAGGAAGCAAAATACAATACTTTTTCCAATACTTTTGGAGAAATATCCAAAATCAAGCCCATGCGGCTCGGAATTCCCTTGAAGTACCAAATATGGGATACCGGAGCAGCCAACTCAATGTGACCCATGCGCTCACGACGAACGCTGGATTTTGTGACTTCCACACCACATCGGTCACAGACAACTCCTTTATAACGTACTTTTTTGTACTTACCGCAATGACATTCCCAGTCTTTGCTTGGTCCAAAAATACGCTCGCAATACAAACCGTCTTTTTCCGGTTTCAGGGTACGATAATTGATGGTCTCCGGCTTCTTTACCTCACCTCTGGACCACTCACGGATTTTTTCCGGAGATGCCAGTCTTATTTTAATTTTATCGTAAGTCAATGTCTTTTCTTCTTCATTACCATACTGTGGCATATTTATAACCCGTCCTTTCTATCAATCTGCGCTGATGCTGCTATCGTCATCAATGCCCTGTACATCCGTTTCGCGGAAACCGGCATCTTCAAAGGATTCTTCTTTGAGTTCAAAGTTTTTGTCATTGATTAATTCATTCACATTTTCATGAGTTCCTTCTTCTATGGACTCATTCATCTGAACTTCGTTTCCTTCTTCATCCAGCACTGCAACATCCAATCCGAGAGCCTGTAACTCTTTCAGCAATACCTTAAAGGACTCAGGTATGCCAGGCTCAGAAATATTGTCGCCTTTGATAATTGCTTCGTATGTCTTAACACGTCCTACTACGTCATCCGACTTCACGGTCAGAATTTCCTGAAGAGTATAAGCTGCGCCATACGCCTCAAGAGCCCATACCTCCATCTCTCCGAATCGCTGACCACCAAACTGCGCTTTACCACCAAGTGGCTGTTGGGTAACCAGTGAATAAGGACCAGTGGAACGAGCATGGATTTTATCATCAACCAAGTGATGGAGTTTCAGATAATGCATGAAACCAATCGTAACTTCGCCATCGAAATACTCTCCGGTACGTCCGTCACGAAGCTGAACCTTTCCATCTTCCTTAATCGGCACACCTGCCCATTCTTTTCTATAGTCCTGATTTGTCAGGAGATAATCCATCACTTCCGGATCAAGAACATCTTTGTATTTCTTCTCAAAATCCTCGAGTGGTGTATTTACATAATCATTTGCCAGTTTCAAGGTATCCATGATGTCAATCTCGTTTGCGCCATCAAATACCGGTGTTGCAACATTGAAACCAAGGACTTTCGCTGCCAGACTCAAATGAATCTCAAGCACCTGTCCGATATTCATTCGGGAAGGCACACCCAGAGGATTCAACACGATGTCAAGCGGACGTCCGTTTGGCAAAAATGGCATATCTTCAACCGGCAGTACACGGGAAACGACACCCTTGTTACCATGACGACCAGCCATCTTATCGCCGACCTGAATTTTTCTCTTCTGCGCAATATAAATGCGCACGGTCTGATTTACACCAGGTGACAATTCATCCCCATTTTCACGGGTAAATACTTTCGCATCCACAACGATACCAAATTCACCATGTGGAACGCGAAGAGATGTATCTCTTACTTCTCTTGCTTTCTCTCCGAAAATAGCACGAAGAAGTCTTTCTTCTGCAGTCAGTTCTGTCTCACCTTTTGGTGTTACTTTACCAACTAAGATGTCTCCGGCACGAACTTCTGCACCAATACGGATAATACCGCGCTCATCCAAATCTTTGAGAGCATCATCACCGACGCCCGGTACATCACGTGTAATTTCTTCCGGTCCGAGTTTTGTTTGTCTTGCATCAATTTCTAATTTTTCAATGTGAACTGATGTAAATATATCATCATGTACGCATCTTTCAGAAAGCAGGATAGCATCTTCGAAGTTATATCCTTCCCAAGGCATGTATGCTACCAAAATGTTTTTACCGATTGAAAGTTCTCCGCAGCTTGTAGATGCACCATCTGCTATTACATCGCCTGCGTGAACCTTGTCACCTTCATGAACAATTGGTTTCTGGTTAATACATGTATCCTGGTTTGAACGTACATATTTCATTAATGTATGTAAGTGTTGTTTGCCGTTTACATCTCTAATGATGATTTCTTCACCCACAACTCTTTCAACAACACCGTCAACTTTAGCGCATACAACCATA
>OHTZ01001686.1_pt1 | contig 10047 bp, 7 predicted proteins | sample 1579011 | NCBI WGS metagenome assembly OHTZ01 (sample SAMEA3879603, study PRJEB24766) | human gut metagenome | biome: human-associated habitat; feature: feces | place: USA | collected 1985/1987
TTTGTGCCTCAGACGCACTATGAAATGCAAATCAACCGGGATTTTACGTTGAGCCCCATTTTGTTCCAGATAAATCGTTTTCCCGGAACAAAAACTCCGCATAAGCAAGAATCCGTTTTGTTTCCAGGCACCGCTCCTGCCAAGGACCGCCACCCGAAACCAAAAAACGAGTCCTGAGAAATAAATCCCTGACTCGTTACTAAAATATCTTGCTCAGGCAAATATAGGAAATATCCCTGAGATTTCCGACTACCCATTCAACTTCTTCGCAATCTTTGGTATCAATGTCACATCCGCAGGCAGCCAATCCACAGAGTTCAACTGCGTAGATGTCAACCATTTGGCAGCCTCATGCTCAAGCAAATGCGGACTACCGCCAGCAAACGTGCAGGCATAACACTTCATTGACAAATGGAACGTCGGATAATCATACTCTATAGTATCAAGCAACTCGCCGACATTGATCTCGACCTCCAATTCCTCCCGAATCTCACGCCGCAACGCATCCTCAGGACTCTCCCCCTCTTCCACCTTACCGCCGGGGAACTCCCAGCCGTCCTTGAACTCCCCGTATCCACGCTGCGTGGCGAACACCTTGCCATTCTTGAAAATCACAGCGGCAACCACATTTATCGTTTTCATTATCAATATATTACAAAAATCAATTACACATTCTCCGACGTCAGATAATCATAAAGATTCTTCTCCACCGGAGTCTTCAACTTATACTCAATCTCCACCGCAGAAACATCCGTATTAGGCATCACGAACTCCTCCAGAAGACCATCAGGCTCATGATGAATCCGACCAAGATAATAAAATTCCTTCGATTCCTTGTCATCCTTGTTCTTACGGACGAACAAATACATCTTCACCCCATTGCGCTCACTATCCGCAGCCATCCTGACGTCAGAAGACGCCAACGACCTCTTGCTCTTGGAAATAGCCACCAAAGTACTCGGGTCCACAAATCTGTCCTCATAACGTATGGTATCATTGATTTCCAATGACTTGTCATAATTCACGAAAACCGGATACGTCTTCGTCTGAGCATCAAACTTGTAACCGCCGACATTGAGAGCAACCTCATTCTTCTTCCAGTTCAAAAGCCTGAAGACATCCTCATAAGTATATTTCTTTCCCACAACAAATTCACTATCAGACTTATAACAAGCCTCATAACGACCTCTGGCAAAGTCCAGCACGTCAGCCAGCGCCGACCTGAAATACGGATTGGCCAATGCAGCTCGCATCATAGCCGAAATCCTATAAGCGCCATCTTGTTCTTCCATCAGGACGCAGTCGCGAAAACGCTTTCCTGCAGAACCGCAGTCATAATACTCACCGGTCATTTGCCCTATCACATTGCGCACCGCATGCTCTCCGCAATGCAACCCGTTGTCCAGCATTGACAGCTCCCACATTGCGACGACATCAGCATCAGGCGAAGCGGCGGACAGGACTTCAAGCATCAGCACTTCATTGAGCCTCTTTCCGGACGCGTATTTCTGGGTCACGAACTCCAGGATATGATTTTCCTCCTGCGAAAGCGTCTCCGCCAAATCGTCGAAAGCCACCAGAAATCCATGATAAGATGCCATCTTCTGATTCCGGAATGCCGCATCCATATACGAAATAATCCGCAACGGATCCATCTCGCCATATTTGTCGAAATCGGTCAAAGTCGGCCTTCGTCCAAGTTTGACCTTGAACTGACGATAACTGTCAATGATTATCTTCTTGGTATTGATACGCGCGGCATCAATGGACTCGAAAATACGTTTCCGCGTCACCGCATCGAAATATATCGTCGACGCCCCTTTGATGACATTATTTCCCTCTATCAAGTATCGCCGGATATTATCTTTATTCCCCGTTCTATCTCCGGATAACGCAATAGGAATCAGATAGTTATTGTCATAATTGGCAATAAAGTCCAGCACCACCACATACTCTTTTCCTTTCGCTTTACGCAATCCCCTACCCAACTGCTGAACGAAAATTATCGCAGATTCCGTCGGACGGAGCATGATGACCTGATTGATTTCCGGAATATCGACACCCTCATTGAAAATATCGACCGTGAAAATATAATCAAGAACCTCACCCGAATCGGCCGCCAGCATCTCCACCGCCCTACGGCGTGCAGCTTCGCTGTCGCTTCCGGTCAATGCCACCGTCCGGTACTTCCGACCGCTATTTTTCTTGTCAATGCAGTTGAACATGGCTGACAACGTTTCGGCTTCAGACCTCCTGCTACAGAAGACCAACCCCTTGACTCTCTCACCGCTAAACCCGTAATACTCAGCTACATCAATGATATTTTTAACCCTTTCTCCAGATGTCAGGTCATTGAAATCATTGACATCAACCTGGCTTCCGTTGACTTTCAAGTCCTGGATTCCGAAATAGTGGAAAGGGCAGAGCAAGTCATTTTCCAACGCGGTCTGGAGCCTGATTTCGCACGCAATATTATGGCCGAAAAGGCTATACACATCGAAGCCGTCGGTCCTGTCCGGCGAGGCCGACATGCCAAGCAGGAATTGCGGAGTGAAATAATCGATAATTTTCTGATAACTGTCTGAACCTGACCGATGACACTCATCCAAGATAATGACTGAAAACTCATCCGGCACGAAATTCCGGGTCCTGAAATCATCTTTCGCCATCATGTTCATAGTGGCAAATACCATATCCGCCGACTTTATCACTGACATATCCTGCGAATTTCCGGACAGCTGAGCCGTTCGGAAGGCATTGCCCATAACCGTACGATAGCTTTTCTCTGCCTGGACATTGATCATTTCACGATGCGACATGAACAGCACCTTTTTTTTCGCCACCAAATTGCCGGCAAACATTTCCCGGACGGCAAATGCGGAAGCATATGTTTTTCCCGTTCCTGTGGCTGATACCAGAAGTGCCCTTTTCTGTCCGGACAAAATCAAGCGCCTGACTTCTGCCATGAACTCCCTCTGCATCGTATTCGGCTCAATGACACGGGAATATGACAGGTCCAATTTGGAGACTATCTTGTTCAGAGCGGCTTTCTGCGCCCTGGATTCCTGAAATTGCCGGGTATATTCTTCCCGGTATTGAGTATAATCAACAGAACTATCCCAGACATTATTGAATTCATTTTCAATGTCTTTCGCATATTGTCCCTCAGCCGTGGCAATCACCTTGGTATTCCACTCGAAGTTTCTGGTTATGGCATTCTGTGTAAGGTTAGAACTGCCGACAATGATTCTGATATCGTCACCATTATGGAAGAGATAACCCTTGGTATGAAAACCGATTGAATCAGTACGGAACATCCTGACTTCCAGATTCTTGAGCCCTGACAAAGTATCCAATGCCGCCGGGTCGCTGAACATGAGATAGTCCGTGGTCAATATCTTGCCGGGTACATTCTTCGCTTCCAGTTCTTTCAGCACGCCCTGCAACGGGGTTATGCCGCTTTTTGTGATGAAAGCCACTGACATCAGCATTGACGAACACTCCCGCAATTCGCCTTCAATTTCAGTCAAGACCTTGTTGCCGTGCGCGTTCGAGATGAACTGCGGCGTAAATGACGGCTCGGCATTCACTGATGAGTCAATGAACGCCCTTTTGTATCCGTCTACGAGTTTTGAATTAGGATTTTCTTCCATGTGGCTTGACAATGTTATTGGGAATTGCTAATTTAGTGAAACTGCACTTGTTGATGCATCCGACATTGTGCTGAGGAGATTGGAGGAGTATTATGAATTATGGATACATCAGAGTAAGCAGCGACAAGCAGACTGTCGAGAATCAGCGTTTCGAGATTCTCCGGTTTTGTGAAGGAAAGGGCATCTCCATAGACGGCTGGATCGAGGAGACCATAAGCGGCACCAAGGATTGGTCCGTCCGGCGCCTCGGCAAGCTTCTCAAAAAAGTAGGAAGCGGTGATCTCATCATCTGTTCCGAGCTTTCGCGTCTCGGCCGTAACTTGTTCATGATCATGGAGATTCTCAATATCTGCATGATGCGTGGCTGCCGCGTCTGGACGATCAAAGACAACTACCGTCTCGGCGATGACATCCCCAGCAAAGTTCTCGCATTCGCGTTCGGTCTCTCCGCCGAAATCGAGCGCAACCTCATCAGCCAACGCACCAAGGAAGCTCTCGCCCGCAAAAAGGCCGAGGGCGTAATTCTCGGTCGCCCGACAGGTTCGGTCAATGCCCTTGAAAGGTTGAAGCTCTACCATAAAAAGGATTATATTTTGTCAATGCTCGATTCCGGCAAGTCCTATCGCCGCATAGCTTCCGACTGCCACGTCGACCGCAAGACTCTCATGCGTTTCCTCGCCCGCCTCGGGTGGATAAAGGGTCAATAAATGTCAACCGTTTATTTGGCATAATATCTTGCTTTCTTTTAACCATGTAAATTTACGGCCTTTTTCAGAATTTCGCAACCATATTGCCGGATTCATCCCGGGTATGGAATTCAGTTTTGTTCCAAGAAAACGTTTTAGACGGAACAAAGGGCATCGATTTTCAGGTTTGGTACCAGAAAAACGTTTTATGCGGTACAAAAGCGCACCACCCGAACAACCCTCTGGCGACAGTCCCGCCACAAACCATCAATCCCGCCACACCATCCACAACGAATCCGATAACCATGGTTGACATTTATTGACCTATTTGCCGGGATAGGAGGATTTCATCTTGCCCTCCAAAGACTTGGGCATCAGTGCGTCTTCGCCAGTGAACTACGCGAGGACTTGAGACGACTATACAGGATAAACTTTCCCGGCGTTAGAGTAGAGGGCAATATAAACGAGGTTCCTTTAGACACAATTCCAAAACACGATATTCTGTGTGCAGGCTTTCCTTGTCAGCCGTTCAGTCAAGCAGGAAAGAGGCAAGGATTCAGAGATGAGAAAGATAGAGGCAATCTTTTTTTCAAAATTTGCGACATTATCGATTTGCGACGCCCGCGTTATATCTTCCTTGAGAATGTTTCCAACTTAAAGGGCCATGACCACGGCAACACCTGGAACGTAATTAAAAGAGAATTGGAAAACCGGGACTATTACGTGCCCGAGCCGGCAATTCTTTCACCCCATCAGTTTGGTATTCCCCAACACAGGAAGCGTATCTACATTATAGCCATCGACAAACGATCCATTCCGGGGGCTCATTTCGAGTTTCCAAAGACGCAAAAAAAGGAATGCGACATTAAGAAATACATAGACGAGTCAGATCCTGACTACATGACACTTAAGCCAGAAACCAGATCACAACTCAATGTATGGCAAGAGTTTATCGACAAAACCATCGCGGCCGGTCACGAAGTCCCAAGTTTTCCTATATGGGCAATGGAATTCGGCGCGAATTACCCTATTGACAAGGCTCCTGCCCGCATGGATCCAAACAAATTGATAGGAAGGAAAGGAAAACTCGGTCACCTCATTACCGGTAAAAATATCGAAGATTGCCTCTCTCAACTCCCAAAATACGCGCAGACCGACAAAACTGACATTTTTCCTAAATGGAAAATTAAATATATCGAACAAAACCGCAAATTCTACGAAGACAACAAAGAATGGCTAGATGACTGGCTCAAGAAAGTCGATGGATATGAAAATAGCCATCTAAAGATGGAATGGAATTGTGGCAAAAAAGCCAAAATGACTATTGAAGACAAGATTGTCCAGTTCAGGGCTTCCGGCATACGCATCAAACTGCCGAACTACTCTCCGGCGCTCAACCTTGTAGGTACTCAAGTCCCGATTTTGCCGTGGGTAAATCTTCCTGCGAAAACGCTAAAAAAAGGGGACGCTACAAAGGGGCGATATATGACAGTTCGAGAAGCGGCACGACTTCAAGGTATGCAAGATATCAAATTCGGCGACGAAACCTTTTCTTTGTCGCAGTGTCGTTGTTATGAAGCTCTCGGCAATGCGGTCAATGTTGACATAGTATTTAAAATAGCAAGACTCCTTTTACCCTAGTATGACAGATAATAGCAACAGTACTCAAAGCGTCAGTATCGCCATCGGGCCATCGATGTATGGAAGATTCGAAGATCTGCCCAACTCTACATCCCACGTTCTGGCCGAGTTTGTCGATAACGCGCTTCAGTCATTTCGTGACAAACGTGATGACTTATTGGCTGCTGACGCCAATTACAAACTGGAAGTTTCAATTGATATTGAGTGGAACGACTCAAATGACTGTAGAGCACGCAAACTCATCATTAGAGACAATGCGTCGGGAATAGACAAGGACAAATACATAGTTGCTTTTCAGCCTGCCAAAACGCCGGAAGACAACACAGGCCTCAACGAGTTCGGCATGGGGCTCAAGACTGCTGCCTGTTGGCTGGGCTATTCTTGGACAGTAACCACCAAGGCTTTAGGTGAAAACGTCGAGCGCACGCTTACTTTTGACCTAGACACTGTCATCAACAACAAACTCGACAAACTCAATGTAGTTACGCAGAACAAACCCATTGACGAACATTATACGGTAATCACTATATGGAACTCTACCAAGAATGTCCCGGCAAGAAAAAGCTATAATAAAATAGTAGATGAACTCGCAAGCATCTATCGACAACCTCTTCGCAATAATGAACTTGATATTATCGTGTGCGGAGAGAAACTGCATTTCGCGGATTATGACATCCTTTTTGCGCCGTTCTCCCCACACCAGATTCCACAAGGAGACCCCATCTATTGGAAGAAAGAAATTGACTTCAAGTTTGGAAAATACAGTGCAAGGGGCTTTGTCGGACTACTTCGAGACATAAACAAAGACCATAACGGCTTCGTACTTATGCGCAGAGGTCGTGTCATTATGGGGGCAGAAACTGGTGGCAGATACTTTCCGAAGTTCGTAGGTTCTCCTGGTTCATTTCGTTACAAACGTCTATTCGGTGAACTGGAACTCGACGGATTCGAAGTGTCGTTCAACAAGAATGACATCCAAGATAAGGAGAATCTGGACGCCCTTATGGATGTAGTAAAAGGTATAATTCACACAAAAGATCTCGATCTTTTCACACAAGCAGAAGACTACCGTTTGGATCGCACTGTCAAGAATGTCAAAAAACTTGTCATGAAGCATAACAAGGCTTCTAAAAACAAACGCGCACCAGTAGAAATTGTTGCAGTTCCTGTCATTGACAATATAGAACCAACCAATCATACAATTTCTGTTAAAGGACCCACCATAGAAGACCAGCAGTATGAAATCATCGAGCAATATAATGATAACTACAGGATTAATGGTACACAGTACACACTGGAGGTTGTTTTCGCAACAAATGGGACAGATCTATTCTGGCTTGACTCTTCGAAAGAAAATGCGAACATCATCACTTGCATCATCAATACCAGCCATCCATATTTTGCTCATTTTGGAGAGCCGACCACCTCAATCGTTGCTATCATAAAATCACTTGCAGTCGCCAAATTCTCAGCTCGCGAATTCGGTAGGAGTTCGGTTGCTGCAATGATGGACTATTTCAATGATTTCATCAAACAGACAAAGGTATAATGCAAGAACATATTATAGTAAACACAAACAAGCAAAGCATTTTGACACGCACCAACATTCTTCAGGCAGTCAGTTGCGGGAAATATTTTGAGCGATTTCTAGATTCTCAGAAACAAAGCGAGATAAATCCCCATGGGATGACCGTGGAAAGTATCGTCACATTCAGGGAAGAGACGACAGATATTCTTTCACATTGTAATCCACATGATGCTGTGAAAAACAGTGAAACGACTCACCTCGTTGTCGGCTATGTCCAATCCGGAAAAACAATGTCTTTCACTGGCCTTACTGCACTCGCTCTAGACAACCACTATAGAGTTATTGTTTATCTTGCAGGAACGAAGAACAACCTGCTGGAGCAAACAACAAGAAGACTCCGCAAGGACCTCATCGGTAAAGGATCGTCATATTGCGACATGTATAAAATACACCCAAACCCTACCGAAAGCGACTCTGAAGACATCCTCGGACATCTCGAGTCCATCGACAGACCAATACTGCTTATCCCGATACTTAAACATTACGACCACATCAATAAACTCGCCACCATCTTCAGCTCGACTGAGTTCAAGGAGATTATGGAAAATGAAACTGTAATGATTATTGATGATGAGGCAGATCAAGCATCACTAAATAGCTACGGCAGGAGAAACAGTCAGCGGAATGAGGAAGAAATGTCAAGAACATACGATTCCATTCTTCATCTTCGCGCCGTTCTGCATGGCAACACATATATTCAATACACGGCCACACCTCAAGCAAACATTCTTATCAGCATGCAGGATATGCTCTCTCCAAAGAGCCATACTCTCCTCACTCCAGGTAAAGGCTACATTGGAGGGAAGCTATTCTTTGGCAGAGGTCCCAACAATGACCTATTCAATGGTCGCCTGATTAAAGAAATACCTGCCGCCCAGGTATTTCATAAGAAAAATAATCCGCTGACCCAGATGCCTCAATCGTTGAAAGACGCACTGATGCTCCATACCCTTGCTGTAGTAATTGTAGTAAAGTGGCTAAAAGTAGAGGGAGTTAATTACCTCTCAATGATGGTTCACCCAGACAACACCAAGAAATGGAACAAACGGTTCAAGGATTGGATTGAAACCGAAATGAGGCTCTGGCGTAGGCTTCTAGGCAAGCAAGACGGGCATGACGACAAAGAGCAACTCCTGCAACAGTTCAATGCTCTCCTTCCTAAGGCCCTGGAGTTCTATGACGTATCAGAGCGTCCTACATTCGAGCAGATTAAGCCCTACCTTTACGAGGTTCTATGTGACAAGAAGGTCTATCTAGTCAACACCGATGCTGAGGCCCAAACCGAGATAGAGTGGGATGATCACAAGATGCATATACTCGTAGGTGCAGAAATGCTTAACCGTGGTTTCACGATTGAAAAACTCGCCACGACATACATGCCACGCTACACGACAGGAGCATCCAATGCAGATACAATCCAGCAGCGTTGCCGTTTCTTCGGGTACAAAATGGACTACATCAAATCATGTCGCGTATTCTTGCCTGAATCATCAATAGAGAATTATAGAGACTATATTTCTCACGAAGAAGAGTTGCGCTCGATGCTCGCCAGTTGCGACACACTTGCAGCAGCAGAAAGGAAAGTACTCCTCTCGCCCCGTTTGAGACCGACAAGATCAAACGTGTTGCCTATTTGGGTTGTGAATACTAGACTTAACGGAATGCATCCTCTTCAAGCATTTACCAGCAAGGAAACAATAGACAATAATACAAGAATAGTCACTAAGTTCTTGGAGAAGCATAAGGGAGATTTTAATATCAATTACGTATACAATACGAAGGACAGAACACATCGCGGATTTCGTCTGGACATTGATGAAGCAATCGAACTTCTCAGCGACTTTAGCTTCAACAACTGGTCTGACGCACGTCGTAAAGCGGACACAATTCGATACTTACGATACCTTTCCAGCCAAGAAAATAACAATCCTCTCCGCTACGTATACTTCATCCAGATGGCTTACAGTGGTCCTATCCGCGACCGTAGCTATGATGCCGAGACTTGTCGCCTGGCAGAAAACACCGTACTCTTTGCAGGTCCAAGTTCGGCCATGGATTCAACCAATTATCCAGGTGATAGCAAAATTGTAGAAAAAGATTCCATAACTATACAACTCCACCACATTCACCTTAAAGGAGCTCCGATCGATTTCGGCTCTTCTGCTGATGCATACACGTTGGCAATCAATTATCCTCAAACATTGGCTGCCAACTACTGCTCAAGCGAACGGGCGTGCATAGACGATGATGACGAGGAGGAAGATAACGAATAAACACCACTATCATGAGCGAGTATAATAACCTTTTCAACCTGTTCAAGGAAATTCAGGACAACGAGATGCAACTCAATAGATTCACTGTTGTTGCCATTGAGAAGATGCAACATCGCCTCGGGCGTTCTCAAGAAGGCTACCCCAAGTTCTTTGAAGGCCGCTGAAAAAGTCCTCTTGATAGCATAGGAAGCACACTCAAATAATTC
>OHTZ01001690.1_pt1 | contig 10028 bp, 8 predicted proteins | sample 1579011 | NCBI WGS metagenome assembly OHTZ01 (sample SAMEA3879603, study PRJEB24766) | human gut metagenome | biome: human-associated habitat; feature: feces | place: USA | collected 1985/1987
CCTGCCATGATTATCTGTTATAATATAGGAATCGCAGAATTCACCATAGGACGAACGGAGCTTATTTCTACCTGGCCGGTAGAGTGGAGTTTTGTACGCTTCCTGCTTGGTTCTTTAGCGGCTTGGTTCTTGATAGCACTTATGGTGATGGTGGGTATTTGGTTTCCGGCGCGGCAGGCGATGAAAATACAGCCGGCTGAAGCTTTACATGAAGAATAGAAAAGAGAAATAGTAAAAACAATTTTAAATAGCAAAACTTATGAAGACTTTATTTATAACTTTGAGTTTATTATTTGCCGCAGTAGCCGGCACAGTATACGCAGCTAATGAAAAGGACCCGCAGGTAAGCGAAGTTCGTAAGGTGGAAGCTTTTTCTTCTGTAAAGGTCACATCTGTAGCGACGGTGTATTTCACACAGAGTAATTCGTATTCTCTGAAAATAGAAGGAAGAGTATGTAACCACTACTACTACAGAAGTGAAAGGAGATTGCCTGATTATCGGTTTCAAGAATAAGAAAGATGGTGATAATAATCGCAACAAAGGGGTGACCATCTATCTGAGTGCACCCGATTTGAAAGATGTAGAGTTTACTGGTGTAGGCTCTTTCAATTGCGAAGGTGCGCTGAAACTGAATGATGTCAAGTTCGAGATAGAAGGTGTGGGTAAAGTGAATGTGAAAGACCTGACCTGTAAATCTTTAGTTGTAAAGATGGAAGGTGTAGGTAAAGCTGATATCCATGTGGATTGTGACCGTTTGCGTGCCAGTATGGAAGGCGTAGGCAGCGTTACCCTGAGCGGACGGGCACGTCAGGCAGACATCTCTAAGGGTGGTATTGGTGGAGTGAATACACGTAACTTGAAGATTGGAGAATAATGATAAAGCAATATTTTACTCAGGCCTGGGCACAGCTTCGGCAACAGCCGCTGATAAGTGCTGTCAGCATAGCCGGTACGGCACTTGCCATCTTCCTCATTATGTTGGTGGTGATGATGCAGCAGGTGAAGGTAGCTCCGTTTGCTCCGGAGAGCAACCGCGACCGCTTTCTACATGTGCATTATATGAGCATCACCAACAAAAGCTGGGGAGAGGGAAACAGTTCCAACGGACCGATGGGGATAAAGACTGCGCTTGAGTGCTTCAAATCGCTGAAGACCCCCGAAGCAGTAACGATTTATACCTGTATGGTCATTTCTACCCCCGTGAATCTGCCGGGACAACCTGCAACGGGTATCGACCTGTTGCAGACAGATGATACTTTCTGGCGTGTGTTTGATTTCTCTTTTGTTGCCGGGAAACCTTATGACCAGGCTACATTCGATGCCGGACTACCCGTAGCGGTAATTACGGAAAGTGTAGCGCGCAGGTTATTCCAGACAACGGAGGCTGTTGGTCGCGAATTCCTTTTGAACCATGCTCCTTATACAGTGTCCGGTGTAGTGAAGGATGTTTCTACTTTGGCCAACACTGCCTATGCGCAGGTATGGGTGCCCTATACTTCTACTGAGATAACGAAAAGCACATGGAGTGATGAGCATATGGGGATGATGAGCGTTACCATTCTGGCGAAAAGCCGTGATGATTTTCCCGCTATTCGTGAGGAGACGGAACGCCGCCGTCAGGAGTACGACACTGTAATTGGCGAGAATGGTTATTCGTTGATTTACCGTAACCGTCCTTATGACCAGGAGAAAAATGCCGCAGGAATGGCTGCCAACATCGAACCGGACGTGGACCAGGCACGCAGGCAGCGTCTCATTATCTTCATCATTCTACTGATTGTTCCTGCCATCAACCTCAGCTCGATGACGCAGAGCCGTCTGCGCCAGCGTGTGGCAGAGATTGGTGTGCGCCGGGCATTCGGTTCAACGAGACTGGAACTGATGGGGCAAATCATTGCAGAAAATCTGGTGGTGACATTGCTGGCAGGGGTGATGGGATTGTTGCTGAGTGTAGCATTCGCTTATTTGGGAAATACACTGCTGTTTGCGCAGGAATTCAGCCAGACGCTGAGTCCTCCGGCAGTGGATGCAAGCATATTGCTGCATGGCTCCACCTTTGGCTGGGCGTTGTTGTTCTGCTTTGTGCTGAACTTACTAAGTTCCGGTATTCCCGCATGGCGTGCATCAAGAATAGGGATTGTAAATGCATTGGGCGGACGTTTGCATAAATAACTCCATCACAAAACATTAATCATTGAAGAAAATGACTAAGAAACTTCTTACACAGATAAAGAATGAATGGCTCTCAAACCTATGGTTGGTGTTGGAGTTATTGGTAGTGAGTGTAGTGATGTGGTACGTGGTAGACTATCTCTACACGCGCGCCGCCACCTATCTGGAGCCGAGAGGCTTTAATATAGAGCACTGCTACCTTATAGAGTTGGGGGAACTGACACCCAAAAGTCCCGACTACATAGCCGGGCATACCTCTCAGCAGACCCACGATGACATAGCCGAGTTGTTGGAGCGTCTGCGTCGTCGGCCGGAGATAGAAGCGGTCAGCCTTTCGCAGAATTCGTATCCTTACAACGGAAGCAATTCAGGCGCTGAAGTAAGCTATGACACTTTGCGTTCTCCCGGTTGGACCATCCGCAGGTTAGTGACACCGGACTTTCCCCGTGTATTCCGCTATCGGGGCACGCGTGGCGAGACACCCGAACAATTGGCTGAAATGTTGGAGCGCGGGGAGTTTATGGCTTCGGATAACCTCTACCGGAAATACGACTGCCGGATGACAGATCTCGTAGGCCAGCGGTTCTATCTTTTTGGTGATACTACGAAGACCTACCGGCTGGGTGCTGCACTGCAAAATGTACGCTATCACGATTATGACCAGGCGCGAAGCTCATATTCCATGATGGTGAAGCAGAGTTTCTACTATATCGGTCTCGAACTTTGTGTCCGCGTCCGTGAAGGGCAGGACAATGACTTCATTGAGAGGCTGAAGGCAGACAGTGAGAGCCAGTTCCGCATAGGCAATATCTTCATTTCGGAGATACGTTCTTTCAAGGATATTCGTCGCAACTACCAGCAGGCATGGACCAATGACATCCGTAACTATGTGATGGGTATGGGATTCCTGCTGCTGAACATTTTCCTCGGCTTGCTCGGAACATTCTGGTTCCGTACGCAGCAACGCCGTTCGGAGATAGCACTGCACAAAGCGCATGGAGCGACAGACCGTGCCATCTTCAGCCGGCTGCTTAGTGAAGGGATATTGTTGTTGGCAATTGTCACCCCCGTTGCATTGCTCATCGATTATAATCTTGCACACCTGGAGTTGAACTCCTGGAGGAACGGTACGACGTTGGAGTGGGACCGCCTGCTGCTATGTGCCGCCATCAGCTTTGTGCTGATTGCCCTAATGATTGTCATCGGTATAGGTATTCCCGCCCGCAAGGCGATGAAGGTGCAGCCTGCCGAAGCATTGCACGATGAATAGAAAGCTATGAAACAAATTTTAGCTCTTATCCGCCAGAATCCCTTTTTCAGTGCTGTTTCCGTCATCGGTACGGCAGTGAGCATCACCTTTGTCATGGTCATTTACATGGTGTATGACATCCAGACGGCTGACTTAGCTCCCGAGTCGCGCCGCAGTAGTATGGTATATTCCTCTTATGGATACTCTTACCGCAAGTCCGACCACAGCAATTCCAATACGGGCATGTCTTATCGGGCTGTCAACGCTATTTTCGCAGAACTTCCGGGTGCGGAACTTGTCACCTATCTGGGACCTACCTATCTTAGATACTGTGGGGATTCGCCCGCGCGGGGAATGCGCCGTACGGTTCGTCAGGTGGATTTGAACTATTGGCGTGTCTACGATATCCCTCTTGTGGCGGGCCGTCTTTTCAGTACCGAAGAGTTCGATGCTTGCCGGGATGTCGTGGTTATAGGCGAACAGCTTGCTCGCGAAGCTTTCGGGTCTGCCGAAGCAGCCATTGGCAAAAATTATTTTGTCAACTTTCGCCCTAAGCGCATTGTCGGGGTCACCAAGGATGTGAGCTCTCTGTTCACATTTGCCTATGGAGAGTTGTGGATGCCTTATTCCACCCGGGATTCCGGTCTGGGCAGTGAAGGGCTACGGGGAGATTTCGAGGCTGTGGCCCTTGTCAAGCCCGGTGTCGGCAGAGAGGAACTCAAGCGGCAGATAGAACAGTCGCTTGCCCGCTTCAACGAGATACTGGTCGAATATGAACTGGAGCTTCCCGACCTCAGCACCTATACGGAACGGCAGTTCTTCCGTAATGACACGATGAGTCCTGCCGTAACCTGCATCATCCTGGGTTTGATATTGCTTATTGTGCCCGCTATCAATGTCAGCGGACTTATATCTTCGCAAATGTCCCGTCGCATGGCTGAGCTTGCGGTAAGGAAAGCATACGGCGCCAGCCGTTCTACCTTGATGGTGCAGTTGCTCCGCGAGAACCTGGCCTTGGCATTTGCCGGCGCATTGCTCGGTTTTCTCTTTTCGTGCATATTCCTATGGCTGGGTAAGGACTGGATGCTTGGCGATGGTGCTCCCGGAACGAATTTTGATGTAAGCGTCTGGCTCTTCCTCCGTCCTGCGGTTTTCGTGGCTGTATTGGTGGTGTGTCTGTTGTTCAACCTGCTTTCTGTGTTTATTCCTGCCTGGCATGCCACCCGTCGCCCTATAGCCGAGGTTCTTGGCGGAGAATGAGCGGATAAACGAATCCCAATTAAAACAGTAACGAGTATGATACATTCTATTTTACACCAGATATGGAACCAGCGCCGCAGTAACGGCTGGCTGTTTGCCGAGCTGTTGATTGTATTTACATTGATGTGGTATTGTGTGGATGTACTCTATGGCTTTGCCCATGCAGAACGGCAGCCTAAGGGGTATGATTTGGAGCATGTCTATAAGATAAGGATTTCCTGCAATCCCACACAGATAGTGCCGTGCACGTCGGAAGACAGCCTGCAGACCTTCTGGTTCAAGCCGATGGAGGAAGTGCTCCGGCGTATCAGGCAATATCCTGCAGTGGAAAGTGCTGCCACGTGGCTGGGTACCGATACTTATACCCGCGGGCGTGTTTACCAGGGGTATACGACGGACAGCGTGCATGTTGTCGAGACTACAGTGCGCTATGTGTCTCCCGAATATTTCGACGTCATGCGCATTCCGCTGTTGCAGGGGAATGTCTCGGATTGGAATTCCACTGCCAGTCCTCTGCCTGCCGTGGTGACCCGTGATTTGGCAGACAGTCTTTTTCAGACAAGTGCCGGGGCGGTGGGCCGCGAGTTTCTGGATTATTACAGCGGAGGTCTCCGTTACCGTGTCTCTGCAGTCTGTGCCTTGCAGAAGACGGATGACTATGCCCGTTACGGACCTTTTGTCCTGACTCCTTTCCCCGGTTGGTTCTATGAGGACCAGTACCTCCCGTTCATCTCCCTACGGATACGTCCGGAGGCGGATACGGATAATTTTGCAGCTCGTTTTTATCAGGATATGATGTCGCAGCTGCAGGTCGCTCCATTCTATCTTTTCGACATACAGAGCTATAAGGACCAGAAGATAGAGCGGGATGCTGCCGAAGGAATCACCCCGTATATCCGCAGCGCAAGGCTCATTGTGATATTCTTTGTTTTCAATGTATTCATCGGGCTGATGGGAACTTTTTGGTTCCGTACCCGCCATCGCCGCAGCGAGATTGCTTTGCGCATGGCCATGGGCAGCAGCCGCGGAAGAATACGCTGGCAATTGCTGGGTGAAGGGTTGCTGCTGTTGGCACTTGCTTCCATCCCCGCTTTGATGATATGTATCAATATGGTTATGGCAGATGTCACTTTTACGGAAGCCACGGATGCCACTTGGGGGAGATTTGTCATATGCGTTTCTATTGTCTGGATATTGATGGCATTGATGGTGATTGCAGGAATCTGGTATCCGGCTTCACGGGCCATGAAGGTACAGCCTGCCGAAGCATTGCACGATGAGTGAGTTTTTTTTGAATAATCTGTGCTCATTCTCAATATAACTTGTATATTTGCGTGACGAATAAGAGTTTTGCGTTGAGTATACAAAATCTATATTATGATGAAACGCCTTTTCTTTCCATTGTTTGCAGGCTTGTTGTGGTTGATGTCGGGAACACTTTCGGCTACGGAACGTACGTACAATGTACTTTTCATACAGTCCTATACAAAAAATACTCCTTGGCACAGCCTTCTGACAGAAAATTTGGAGAACGGACTGGACAAGGGGGGAGTTAAAGCCAATATCACTACTGAATATCTGAATGCCGATTACTGGTCTTTCGCTTCCGAGTGCTTCATCATGCGCCGCATCTGCGAGCGTGCCAGGCAACGGAAAACGGACTTGATTGTGACCTCCAGCGATGAGGCTTTCTTCACATTGACCCATTGCGGTGATTCCCTGCCTTATCAGATACCGGTAGTGGTTTCGGGTATCAAATACCCGGATGAGAGGGTCTTTGAAAGAATGCCCAACGTCTCCGGCTATGTTTCGAAAACGGATTTCGATGTCTTGCTGGATGCGGCTGTCCGCATGTTTCCTTCCCGCAGGGAGTTGGTCTGTCTGTCCGACAGCAGTTTCCTGAGCCTTAAAGGGGTTAAGGCTGTGGAGGAATCCTGGGAACGCATAAAGAGCAACTATCCGGAGCATGAGTTGAAAGTGCTGAATGTGCAGGCCAAGTCCTTGAACTCTATCATCACTTCCATTTGCTATGACTACAATGCCTACAAGCATATTGTCATTGCTCCCAAATGGATTCCCTTTCTTTCCTTGAAGTTGAAGGCCCCCGTGTTTACCAGCCAGAACCTGGCTATGACGAACGGTGTTCTGTGTGTGTATGATGCCGTTCCCGGAGAGGATGCTTTTGCTGCCGGCCGGCAGGCTGCAAGTATTTTGAAGGGCAAGTCACCCGCCTCATTGGAAGTAAAGGACTTTGGGGGCAAGTTGCTGTTCGATTACAAACAGTTGCAGTTTTTCCGTGTGGACACGAACCGTGCGGAGAGCAAGGGCATCATTTTGAATATACCGTTGATGGAGCGTTACCGTGTCTGGTTCATTCTGTTCTATTCGCTGATTGTCGGGGCATTGGTGCTGCTGGTTGCCTGGCTTTTCCGTGCCAACCGCAGGGAGTCGCGTAAGCGCATACATGCCCAGACCCGCTTGTTGATACAGCACCGCCTGGTGGAGCAGCGCGACGAGTTCGACAATATCTTCTGTTCCATTCGCGACGGCTTGATTACGTATGATACCGACCTGCGCATCCATTTTGTCAACCGTCCGTTGTTACAGATGTTGGGACTTTCTTCCGAAACCTATACGTCCCGTTTCTATGAAGGGCAGATGGCCGGCTCCATTTTCAGGATTTACATGAATGGAGAAAACATCCTGCAGGACTTGTTGAAGAAAGTACGTACCGGAAAGAGACCTATTTCTATTCCGGAGAAAGCCTTCATGCAGGAAAACCATCAGGGAACGTATTTCCCCGTTTCCGGCGAGGTAGTACCTATCTTTGCCAATGAAAAGATGACGGGAATGGCGATTGTATGCCGCAATATCTCCGAAGAAGAGATGCAGAGACGCTTCTTCAATATGGCGGTGGAGGAAAGCTCCATTTATCCGTGGCAGTACAACATGCATATGAACCGTTTCCATTTCCCGGGTGGATTGCTGCGCCGTTTCGGGTATACCGATGATACGGACTTGCTGGCACGTGATGAGATGGACACCCTTATACATCCGGAAGACTTGCTGCATACGCGCAGGAATTTTGATGCCATTCTGTTGGGCAATGAAATCAATTCACGGATGAGTTTCCGGTTGAAGAGTGCGGATGGGAGCTATGAATGGTGGGAGTTCCGCAGTACCGCTTATGACGGACTGACGGTTGATACCCCATACATGGTATTGGGAGTATGCCAGAGCATCCAGCGTTACAAGGATACGGAAGAGGCCTTGATTGCCGCACGTGACCGTGCCTTGCAGGCCGACAAGCTCAAATCTGCGTTTCTTGCCAATATGAGCCATGAGATACGCACCCCTTTGAATGCCATTGTCGGCTTCTCGGATTTGTTGAAGGATTTGGACGCTTTTTCTCCGGAAGAGGTAAAGCAGTTCGTCGAAACAATCAACATCAACTGTACATTGCTGCTGGCGTTGATAAACGATATTCTGGACCTCTCGCGCATAGAATCGGGCACGATGGACTTTAAGTTCGGAGCATTCAACCTGGCGTTTATCATGCAGGAGGTCCATGAATCCCAGCGTCTGAGTATGCCTCGGGATGTAGAGCTGCGTATAGAGATTCCGGAAGGGGAAGACAAATTGGTCATCACCGATTCCGTCCGCTTGAAGCAGGTCGTGAACAACTTGATAAACAATGCCAAGAAATTCACGGTAACGGGCAGCATCACCTTCGGCTATGTCACGAACCGGGAAGGATATACCACCATCTTTGTCGAAGACACGGGAAGCGGTATCTCTGAAGACGCCCAGAAACATATCTTCGAACGCTTTTACAAAGAAGACAGCTTTACGCAGGGCGCCGGTTTGGGGCTGAGCATTTGCCAGACCATCGTAGACCGCCTGCATGGTTCTATCTCGGTCTCCTCAGAGTTGGGAAAAGGAACGCGTTTCGAGGTGGTGATACCGGATGCGAACGAGTAATCATTCAATCCGTTTGCAGGCATTGGCTTGCAGGAACTCTTCCAATATATCCTCGTAATTGCCATACAGCATGATGTGGTGGTTGCCCAGCGGTGTCTTGAGGAAATAGTCGGCAGGGGAGTTCATTTTTATCCGCACTTGGGTGCGGCACATATTGATGTAGTTTGTATTCTCAACAAGCGTGCCGGTGCTCAAGTAATATTCGTCCAGGCTTTCGCTTCCGCATTTTACGATGGTTACATCTCCCGTCGGCAGGATTCCCTGAATACCGATGCCGCTTTCCGTCTCAAAATGGTTGCGTATGATGAACTGCTCCGTTTGTGCGATGCCGATGGTGCAGTGTGCCAATATGATTTCATTGGTACGGGCATTTATCATGGAAGGATTGGCCATGAAGGAGTTTTTCCCCGTCAGCACTTTTACGGCCAGCATGGTGAAGACGGATTGCAAATCGCCTTCACATCCGGCAATGATTCCTTCGTCGTTCAGCAAGGCAAGGGCAAGGCAGCCGGTGGTTCCCGTTTGGTCTATCAGGCGGAAGCAGCTGAGGGTAATGGCGCTCAGTCGCTCTTCCTCTACAATCCTCTTGATGGCTCGATACAGCCGCATGGCTTTTATCATGTCTTCGGGGCTTGCCTCTCGGCAGGCAAGCGCTTTTCCTGCCAGTCCGGCGCATGCTTCGCCCACCTCGTCGTCCGTTATCTGTCCGTAGTATTCATAAATGCGGTCCAATGAGACGTCTGTGTACTCGATACCCCAGCGGCGTTTGGCAAGCAGATAATCCACATTGCTGGCAACGAGCCAGCTGGACGGAGTGCCCATTACGCCGATGCGCATGCCGAAAAGGCTGCGTTGTGCCACGAAATTGCTGTGCAGGACAAAAATACGCTTGATGGTCTCGGGGAGCTCTCCGTGAAGAATCTCGCTTTTCATTCCCCGGCCGCGCAGCCAGGAAGATATTTCGAGAGCGGCGGCCAGTGAGTTCTGCATGCCGTCTGCCAAGAGGATGGCGGGGCGGGGAAGGGATTCGAAATGCTGGATTACCAGCCGTTCCACACCTCCGGTGGCAATGAATATAATACTGAAGTCATCGGGTGATAACTTGTCTATGTCTTTGTAATCAATGAAGTTGACGGTAAAGTATTTTTCCAATTCAGTCAATATCACTTCGTGGGAGCTACGGACTGATGCTTGTTTATGCAGTATGGAAGCAAAAGTTATAAGGTTGATGACCATGGTGTTATTTACTATTTGACTATTTACTATTTACAATTGATTCTACTTGGCTCGTTTGCTTTTTCAAAGATACAAGTTTCTGTTTACATATCATAGAGTTTTTACGATAGATAAGTTTTTTAAAGTTTT
>OHTZ01001694.1_pt1 | contig 10006 bp, 6 predicted proteins | sample 1579011 | NCBI WGS metagenome assembly OHTZ01 (sample SAMEA3879603, study PRJEB24766) | human gut metagenome | biome: human-associated habitat; feature: feces | place: USA | collected 1985/1987
GGAGAAGCAGTTGGAGTAGTTGCTGCTCAATCAATAGGAGAACCTGGTACTCAGCTTACAATGAGAACATTCCATACCGGTGGTGTAGCCGGCGGTGCAGATATCACACAGGGTCTTCCTCGTGTTGAGGAACTCTTTGAGGCAAGAAAGCCAAAGCAGCTTGCTATTCTTTCTGAAATCGAAGGTGATGTTCGTTTTGAGGAAATCAAAATCGATATTGCGGGTATGCAAAATGAATCTGATTTATTGGAAATTTTGCGCCATAAAAAAGAAAACTTGCGCAAGCAGCACAAGAAAAATATTTTACTATCCATTGTTCTCAGTGGTACTGGCCCGCTACATCGCCTATGTACACAAGAGGGCGTGCGCAATTTGTGGCTTCAAGAGTCGCAAAGTGAAGAAAAAAGCAAATCTGTGTTTGTCATGCCTTATCGCATTATCTCCAATACGCGCCCTAGCATTAATTTAGCGGAACGCCGTTTATTATCTGATGTGGTAGGCGACTATCTGCGTGCTTATGACGATATGGTGGAGGGGAATGCTGTACAGACGGCACGCCAAATTTTGGCTGATCGTCCTGAATTTAAACGATTAGGCGTATATGCGGATGTATTGAGCGATGAATTATTAATGCGTGCTTTGAAACGTTGTGAAATAGAAGGTGTTACTGTATTGATGGGGGCTAATGATGAACATTAAACGCATACGATTTGATGAATTTGGCCCGTATCGTGATTGGTCTTTCACAACGGGTAACAATGGGGTTCAGCTCATGTATGGCCCTAATGAAAGTGGTAAAACATCGCTGCTCGAAGGGATGCGTACCTTATTATTTGGGGGCACTCATAAGGACTATGGTCCTATGACTGGCGCTCTCGAGGTGGAACGCAATGGTGAAAGCTACTATATTGGCCGCAAAGGCAAACAGTTAGACTTTTACAGTCCCGGAAATCCTGCTATCCATGAAGAACCTGCTCAGTATTGGTGGCATGGAATTGATAAAAAGACATATAATCGCATCTTTGCATTGACCTTAGAAGACTTGCAAGGCCTTGATGTATTGCAAGAGGTAGAGGTTCGATCTCGTTTCTTTGGCGCTGAAGGGGGCGAGCATTTAGGCTCTGTCGTAAAGGATGTGGAAAAAGGAGCCACCGATTTACTCGTAGCATCCTCAAACGGCAAACGTCGTATTAATGTATTGATGGATGAGCTGAAGGAAAATCGCCAAAAGCTAAGTCAATTGGCAGAGCACGAAGCACAATATGTGGAGTTGCAGAAAGCCTTTCACAGTTCGGAACAGACGGAAGGTGAGTTACAAGTTCAGTTGCAGGAGTGGAAGGAATACCGTGATGGCGTAGATGTAGTGTTGCGCGCATGGGATACGTATCGTCGCAGTGAAGAGGCGCGTATGCACATGCAGCAGTACAACAGTGAGCTCGCCTTGAGTCGCGATGAGTTCCTTACGATCGATGAGGATATCAAACGTGCTCGTGACAATATGCAACTATGGCAAGAAAAGGAAGCGGCGTTAATGCCAGCTAACTTTAGCCCCGATAGTCCGTTTGGCACCTATGGTCAAGATATTGAGGACCTCATTCAACAAGGTGCTAAGTGGGAACAATTACGCCGCGAGTGCGAAGAAGGGGACGCGTACATTCATAAGGTACGCGAGCAACTAGAGTACTCTCGCAGGATGTATTCGGCATGGCGTGATGATGAACCGATGGCTGAGGATGTGAACTGGTTTGAAGGCGAACGCTTAGCTAGTCGTCTACGCACTGCTAAAGATCAATTGTTACATTGGCAGGACCGCAAGCCTGCAGAGGCTTCTGATGACCTCCCAACAGCTAACCTTGAAGGCGCATCTTTGCCGAATTATAGCGAAGAAGAGTTGGCGAAAAAAGAACATCTCGAACGTGAGTTAGAGCTAATCTTAATGGATATAGATCGAGTGACTGCAAAACGAGATAGTTATGGTCCAGATGCTCAACCGACGAATTTACCAAAATGGTTACAACGCATTAGCGGCATAGGTGCTGTTATTGGCGTATTGCTTGTGTTAGCAGGATTATTAGTTCTTGAATCTGTACTCTATACTATTGGGGGCTTTATCTTATTGATTCTGTCTATGGCGCTATTCTGGTATGCTACGTGGAGAGCTCATAATGGTAACTCCGATGTGTCTAAATTGAACTATGAGTTACAAATCTTATCCTCTCGTAGATCCGATGTAGAACATCAGTTAGAAGCGTTGATTAAGGCAGCTACACCAGTCATTAGCCCTGTTCCATCTTTAGAAGGGGCCGCTCACCTCGACCGATGGATTCAAGAAGGTCATACATTACAAGGTATTTACGATGAAGCTCTCGCAGCATGGCAAAACTGGTTACCACAAGGGGCGGCTAAGAGTCTCGATGAAGATGATTTCTTTGGCCTCAAACATGAATATGATCAATATCATGAGCAACTACGTACTATAGAAGGCTATGAAAAGCGTTTAGCGGAGCATAAAGAAGGTCTACGTATTATTGAAGACCAAGCGATGGCTTTGTGGTATAACCTTGGGATAGAGGCGCCAGTATCTCCAACAGAGCTAAAACGCATTTATAACCAATATAAGAACTTCCAACAAAATAAAATTGTATGGGAACAAAAGGAAGCACAACGCAAAAGCTTCCGCAATGAATACGATAATTGGCATAGAAAGGAAAAAGAATTACTCCTTCGCCAAAAAGAATTACTTCATAAAGCTGGTATGGAAAGCTCTAACGAGTACCGTCAACATCTTATTGATGAGGACCAATATAAACAGTGGCAAACCATTTACAAGCAAAGTCAGGTACAACTAGATTTATTAGCACCTGATGCGGAGAATAAAGACTTGTTCTACCGTCGTTTGCGAGAAGGTAACAAAGATAATTGGCTCGATGAATTGGCTCATTCCGAACGGGAGATGGCATCTATCGAAGATAAATTAGCTACCTTGTACGAGCGTCGTGGTCAAATTGTGGAGGCTATGCGCGCTCTTGGATCTGACCAAGAGCAACAGCAAATGTTGCAAGAGCGCGAAGCTCTTCAAAGCGAATTAGAGACTGCCTTGGAAGACTGGGCTACACAAGTTTTGATGAGCCACTGCATGGATAAAGCACAACAATCTTACGAGCAAGAGAAACAGCCTCACATGCTTGAACTGGCATCCTCTTATATAGAACGTTTGACTGGTGGTATCTATACCTTTGATATCCTCGGTATCAACGAAGGGGTTGCTCTTGTTAACGGCAATGGGGAGCGATTAGAACTTAAGTTCTGGTCTAGCGGCTTAGCTGACCAAGTATACCTAGCGTTGCGCCTAGCATTGGCAAAGGTTTTCTCATATCAAGTTGAGTCCTTGCCGATTATCTTAGACGATATCCTTGTGCGTTTTGACGAAAACCGTCAACGTAGTGCTTTGGAACTATTGGCTGAAATTGGTAAGAATCAACAAATCTGGTTATTTACTTGCCAACGTACTGTATATGATATGGCTCAATCTATTACTGGTATTGATCGGCATAGATTAAGTCGCAATTAACTTAAAATCCCTGTGGAGGCTTTTCGCTTTCACAGGGACTAGTAAAGAATAAAATCATGTAAGAGGTTGTAACTTAAATAACTGTTTTAGTTATGTAACTGTGTTAGGATACATTTAGAAAGAAAGGGGTTGAACACTTGAATACAGCATATTTGGACATGATCCAAGGGAAGAACCCTGGTGTGACACCTGTGTGGTATATGCGGCAAGCTGGTCGTAGCCAAGCGGAATACCGCAAAATTAAAGAAAAATATACTTTATTTGAAATTACAAAAGAACCTGAATTATGTGCTCGTGTTACGGAGTTACCTGTTAAGGAATACGGCGTTGATGCGGCTATCCTTTATAAGGACATCATGAGCCCTATGGTGGCGATGAATGTAAATGTAGAGCTGAAAGCTGGCGTGGGGCCTGTATTCAGCACGCCTATTCGCTCCATGGCTGACATAGATAAATTAGACGCCTTTGACCCTACAAAGGTCGACTATATTGCAAAGACGATTACGTTATTAACATCTGGCATGCTTGACGTACCGCTCATTGGTTTCTGCGGTGCGCCGTTTACGATTGCGTCCTACCTCATCGAAGGGGGTCCGACGAAGAACTATAATAAAACTCGGGGCATGCTCATCGGTGCACCCGATGTATGGGATGCGTTGATGACAAAATTGGCTGACATGTCCATTGCGTACTTATCCATGCAAGCCGAGGCAGGTGCTAATGCATTGCAAATCTTTGACTCTTGGGTAGGTGCTGTTAATGCGGATCAATATAAACAAGGGATTTACCCTCATATGGAACGCATTATCAAGACGGTGAAAGCAAAATACCCTCATTTGCCTATGGCTATGAATGGTGTTGGTACAGACCATTTAGTATCTATTTGGTCTCATTTGCCCCTTGATGTTATCGCTCTAGATTGGCGTAGCTCAATCGTTATGGCGAACGAGCGTGGCGTAACACAAACGGTACAAGGTAACCTTGATCCAGCATATCTATTCGGAGATGAAAAAACATTGGCCCGCGAAGTGGACCGTATCTTGCTCGAAGGCATTCGTTATGGTCGCCATATCTTCAACTTAGGTCATGGTGTATTCCCAGAGGCAGATCCTAAAAAACTCCATTGGTTAACGGACTATGTCCATGAACGTAGTCGTGAGCTGTGGGCTCAAGAGGGTTAAGCTGGTGAAAGTAGAGAAAAAAGGATTATTATTTCTATCCTATGGAAGCCCTTCAAGTAAGGAAGATTTAGTGCCGTATATGACGAGTATTCGTCATGGCCGCGTGCCCACAGAAGGGGAGATTGCAAATCTTACTCGCCGCTATGACGTGATAGATCAATGGTCTAATCTAGAGTTGCAGAAGATGGCAGAGAATCAATATAAAACGTTGATGACTTTATTGCCAACTATGCCATCAGCTGTTGGTTATTTACACATGAAACCATCTATTGCTGAGGCCGTAGATTCTTTAGTCCACCAAGGGGTGGAGCATATTATCGCTATTGTAACAGCTCCATTCTTCACCGCTCTCGGTACTGGAGCTTATGAAAAACAAGTGCAAGCAGCTATTGGTAATCATGGGGCTGTAACATTCGATTTTATTCGGTCTTGGTGGGACCAACCGGCTTTTACAGAATACTGGAAAAAAGCAGTCGTAGATTGTGTGAATGCGACTGAAGATATATTCGTTATTTTTAGCGCTCATAGCATACCTCTTATCGATAATCACGGCGGTGATTCTTATGTATTCGCCTTACATGAAAGTGCCAAAGAGATTGCAGAGCATTGTAAGTTATCTAAGTGGACAGTGGCGTGGCAGAGTGCGGCTCCTCACGGGCAATGGTTAGGCCCTACAGTGGAAGAGGCTATCGACCAAGCTTTACAGACTGGTGCCGCGCATATTGCTTTCGTGCCCTTTGGCTTTGTAAGTAATCATGTTGAGGTCCTATACGATAATGATGTAGAGTGTAAACAGCTTGTTGAAAATGGGGGCGCAATGTATTTGCGGGCACAGATGCCGAATTGTAATGAAACATTCTTACAAGCCATGGCGAGTGCAATAGTAGAAAGGATTCATTCGTGAACGTAACAATTGTGGGCGGTGGCCTAACAGGGCTAACAGCAGCTTATTATCTAGGCCATGCTAAGCCAGAGTGGAATATCACTCTTTACGAACAAGCACCACGATTTGGTGGGAAAATACAAACACAACGAGTTGATGATTTCGTTGTAGAACTCGGTCCAGATTCTTATTTGGGCCGTAAAACTGAAATGACAGATCTAGTACACGATTTAGGTTTAGGTGATACCCTTGTATCTAATGAGACGGGGCAAGCCTTTGTATATGATGAGGGATCAATTCATCCAATCCCAGGGGGCTCTATCATGGGCATCCCTACGGAAATGATGCCTTTTGTGAAAGCAACGCTCATTTCTTGGTCTGGCAAATTGCGTGCTGGCTTAGATTATTTCAAGAAGCCTTATGAGCTCGATGAAAATGGTGATGTGTCTATTGGTCATTTCTTTCAATACCATTTAGGTCAAGAAATGATGGATAAGCTTATCGAACCACTATTAGCTGGTATCTATGGTGGTGATATCTATAAAATCAGCCTATTGTCTACATTCCCTCATTTTATTCAAGTAGAACAAAAATATGGGAACATGGTAAAAGGGATGATGGCGGCTAAGATGGGACACTCAAAGGCGGGCGTCTCTAAGGCTGCCAAAGGTGCCGTAGCAGAAGGCGATGTGCCACGTGCTGGTAAAGGTATCATGACAGACCGTCAATTTGAAAGCCATGAAGCAAAGTCCACTAAGGCTCAAGCGGATATGGCAAGTCGTAAGGGGACTGCTGCTCAATCTGGTATGTTCCGTCAATTAACAGGTGGTCTTGAAAGCGTGATTACCGCTATCGTTGAGGCTATGCCTAGTAATGTACACTTGCATACAGGTGCGCTAGTTTCTGATATTCGATATATTGAAGGTATGTATGCTATTGATGTGGTGAACTCTGGAAACGATGCTTGTGGCTGTCAATCTAATGCTAATTCCATTAAAACTTCTTCTATTAATACTGATTCTATTAATGCTGATAATAAGGGTGGAGCTAGCGGAGCTACTACAGATTCAGCTATAGAGGTACTTCTTGATAAAGCTCCTGCTATGGCGGATCATGTGATTATCTCGACACCTCCTGCCACATATACGCAATGGTTTAAGGATGACCCGGGTTTTGATTTCTTGCGTTCTATGGAGCAATCAAGCTGTGCTATTGCTATTATGGCCTTTGATAAAAGTACCTTTGATGGCGACTTAAAGGGCTCTGGATTGTTGATTACTCGTAAGACAGACACACCGCTTACAGCATGTACCATTCTAAATCAAAAATGGCCGCAAACAACGCCTGATGATAAAGTGGTATTGCGCGTCTTTATCGGTAAGCCAGGCAATGATGTGGTAGAACAATATAGTGATGAAGAACTTTCAGAATTAGCAGTCGAAGAAATTCAACACATTATGCGTTTCTCTGCTAAGCCTGAATGGGTGCGCATCAATCGCCTCATTCACTGCATGCCGCAATATAATGTAGGGCATCGTGCAGGTATCAAGGCTGTACGTGAACATGTAGCTGAAAATTATCCAAATTTACACCTTATCGGTACGCCATTTGATGGCATCGGTATTCCAGATGGTGTAAAACAAGCAAAAGAATTAGTGCAAAAGCTTGTAAATGACAAGTGAAATCGAAAACTAACTTGAAAAGACTCCATATGCTATAATAGTATATGGAGTCTTTTCGATTCCTATTGTAATAAAACTATATCATTTTAATAGAATCACCATAGATAGGAGTGATCATAATGGGAAAAGCAATCCCTACAGTAGAAGGTTGGCATAGCCAACACATGGTATTTGCCATGGATTTTAGCGCATGGAACTGTTTTACAGCTGATGAAAAAGCAGCAGCGCGCAACGAATTAAAAGCATTCTTAGCAGATCTTGAAGCTACACATCAAGCTAAAGAAGGTAGCTATGCATTCTATGATTGTAATGGTGCAAAAGGGGATTTGATCCTATGGATTCTTGGTCCATCCCTTGAATACTTGGCACAAGTAGAACGCAAGTTCCGTCGCCTTGCAATTGCTAGCGTGTTGGTACAAACTTACTCTTATACATCTGTAACAGAAGTAAGTGCGTACGTTAAGGCTAAACTTGATACAGAGGAAGTTAATAAAAAACTATATCCTCATGTACCTCACGACAAATACATCTGCTTCTATAACATGACTAAAAAACGTGATGGTGCAGATAACTGGTTCATGTTACCACAACAAGAACGTGGTGCGTTGATGCGCTCTCACGGTGAACTTGGTAAAACATACCTAGACGTACTGTCTGAATACACTACAGGTGGCGTTGGTTTAGACGACTGGGAATGGGGTATTACCATCTTCAGTAACGACGACATCCAATTCAAAAAAATCGTATACGATATGCGCTTCGAAGAAGCCAGCGCAAGATACGGCATCTTCAGCGACTTCTATGTTGGTACCATCATCGACGATGCACTACTAGAAGAAATCTTTGGATAAAAAAGGGGACTGCTTGGCAGTCCCTTCATTCTAATTTGACGATATATATCTTTAACTCTATAATATAAATAGATAGTCAGACGAGTAGGAACGTCAGGCGCATCTCAAAAAATGAATTATCTAGGAAATGGCCTTTCTGTTTAGCTAATTACGCATGGTAACGGAGGGCTATTTTTTATTCCCTTTAAAATGAAGGCTATAATTTTGAACAGAAAATTTGGTATACGTACGTATACTCTGTAAAATATAATTCACGATGTATGACTACTGTACTCATAACTATATTTCCATAAAAGAGAACCCCGCATCGATCCGACTTACGAGGTCAAGGCCCTAGGCCGCAGACCTGATAAGTATGGAGGAAAGATGCGGGGTTTCTTTTATCACTTAGTTTAGAAAAGTGAATTATATTTTGTTGTACCGTCCAGTGAACGTAAATTTTCTGTTTCCAGAAAATTATACGTTCATATTGGCTGCTTTACGCACATAGAACCAGTAGCACACTACTACTGTTAGAAGGTTGAACACAAGTAATGCAACGAAAGCTGGGTAGATACTACCGAATGTAGTATATGTGAAACCGAAGATTTTAGGTGTAATGAAGGCACCGTATGCAGCCACGGCAGCAACGAAGCCTGTGATCAAAGAGGATAACAACGGATTGCCAAATACGTGTGGAATCATACGGAATGTAGCACCTGTTGCGAAACCACAGCATACGAAGGTCAATACGGACATCGCAAAGAAGAATGGGAAGTTGTGCATGTTGACACCAACTGGAATCAATGTAGTAGTAACACATAAAGTAATAAGGCTGATGAAAGTAACCTTTGTGCCGCTGTTAATTTTATCGGCTAACCAACCGCCTACAGGGCGAAGCGCACCTGCTACAAGAGGACCAACAAATGCGATAGAAGCAAATGGAACTTCAGGGAATTCTTTACCTACTAATAGGCCAAGTGCTGCAGCATAACCAGAGAAAGCACCGAAAGAACATGTATATAACAATGTAAGTGCCCACGTGTGTTTGTTGCCAAAGATTTGAACAAGGTTTTTAGGATTTGGTTTTTCTAGTGGTAAGTTATCCATGAAACGCGTCATCAATGCAAGGATAACAACGAGTGGTACAATCCACATGAAAGCTGCATTGGCAAGGTATACTGCATTACCTTTAATGATAGCTGGTGTTACACCAAATACGCTACCTAGTGCAGCAGAGCCCATAGCAAATGGAGCTAAGAAGTAGATTACGGAGATACCAAGGTTACCAACACCACCGTTGATACCAAGGGCTGTACCTTTTTCGGATTTAGGGAAGAAGTTGCCAATGTACGCCATGGAGGACGAGAAGTTAGCACCCGCTAAACCGATAAGGGCCGTTAAGATCATGAATGTCGTATAAGAAGTCGTTGTATCTTGTACAGCAAAGCCGAGCCATACAACAGGAACTAATAAAATAAGTGTGGAAATAAATGTCCAGTTTTTACCACCGATTAATGCTGGCATGTAGGTATATACAAAACGTAATGTAGCACCAACAAGACCTGGCAAGGCCGCCAATGTAAATAATTGATCGGTAGTGAAATTAAAGCCTGCGCCGTTGAGTTGCGCTGCAATGGTAGCCCACAAGTACCATACGCAGAATGAAAGTGTTAATGCAATCGTGGATATAACCAAATTTTGTTTAGCAATTTTTTTACCAAACTTTTCCCAAAACTCTGGATTTTCTGGTTGCCAATTAGCCACAATTTCGCTACGGCTTGCCCCTACTTGAGGCATTTTTAGTTCTGACATGAGAGCTCTCCTTTAACTAAAACACATGTGATAAAGGGTAGATC
>OHTZ01001698.1_pt1 | contig 9988 bp, 7 predicted proteins | sample 1579011 | NCBI WGS metagenome assembly OHTZ01 (sample SAMEA3879603, study PRJEB24766) | human gut metagenome | biome: human-associated habitat; feature: feces | place: USA | collected 1985/1987
TTCCAATCATCATAATCGTTTATCAGATTCAACGGTATAGGGTAATCACAGCTTGCTACCTTCTGTACATAACCTTGCCATTCCTGTTTTTCCATTTCAGTATCCTCCTCAATCTGTTATATATTCTATTCAAATTATCTGCGTTGCCGCTGTCTTTGTCAAGCGTCAACCTGTACAGAAGTAATAATATTAATGCTTATATGTTATCTGTCATAGCTTATCAATCTTTTATATTCCATTTGGTTATAATGTAAATGCTTAATCGCTATTTGACTATAAAATTTAAAGTAGTAAAATAACTCTACTAGAGAGAAAGAAGATGTATAAAGCTATGAGTTTTCCCCTATTATTACGTGGCTTCGTGGTTCTGGGCGTCATGCTGATGCACACCACCTGGTACTTCAGCCACGCTCACGCGGAATCATGGGTCACTATTTCCGAAATGCTGCTGGATATTATTTCCCTCTTTGCCGTACCCCTGGTAATGTTTGTTTCGGGATATATGTTCATCAGCCACAATCGCCATGCCGATTATTATAAGTGGTCCTTCTTCCGCAGAATGTTCCTGTCGGTGCTTTCGCCGTATTTGCTGTTTTCGTTACTGTACCTTGGCGGTGCCTGGTTCTTCAGCAACGCCAGCTTCACGCTTAAGCAGGTAGCTTATCTTATTATCACCGGCAGCAGCGCTGTTCACATGGCCTTTTTCCGGGCGTTATTTGGTTTTTATGCTATCTACCCGCTGCTGTTGCGTTATTTTAACCGTTGCCGTCTGCATCACAGGCTGCACCGCTTTATTATTCAGGTAATCCTGCTGCAGCTGTTCTGGAAAATCTGCAACAATATCAGCTGCAGCAATCAGGCAGTCATCTTAACGTTAGAAATTACCACTTTTCTGCGTTATATCGCCTACTTCTCCTTCGGTATGCTGGCTTATATCTATCATAAAAAAATGCTGCGCTGGATTGACACCCATCACGTTCTTTTGATGACAGGCTTCATCCTGAATCTGATTTTAATCGGCGGCTGCTGGTTTGCTAAATACTACCTGCATATCCTGCCGCTGTTGGAATTTGTCTGCTTCCCGCTCAACCTGTTTTTGTACAGTATCATCATCGCTATGCTCTTCCGTTATGCCTGCACTTTGGAATCGCAAGACAGCCTCAGCAAGCGCTTTATGATGTATCTGGGCAACTATTCCTTCGGTTTATTCTTGATTCACATCATCTACATGTATGTCGGCAGCGAGCTGCTTACACTACTGCATATGTCACCGCAGCAGCTCTGCTTTTATCCGCTGCTCTTCATCATTATGCTCAGCCTCAGCCTGCTGACCATGGAAGCACTGGCGCGCGTTTCCTGGGGCCATTATTTCATCGGCCATGTAAGCCGTCTGTAAAAAGTTTTCTTCTTATTCCCCATATATTGAAAAACACCACTTGCGTTTGCAGGTGGTGTTTTTGCTTACATCCTCAAATCAAAATCTCTTCTTGTACGCCTCTCCCCAGTCACGCATAGCCTCCAAAACAGGCTGCAGACTGTAACCAAGCTCAGTAAGCGTATATTCAACACGTGGCGGCACCTCAGCATAAACCTTGCGCGTCAACAGGCCGCTGGCTTCCATCTGCCGCAACTGTGATGTCAACACCTTTTGGCTGACTCCGTCCAAAGATTTTTTCAATTCGCCAAAGCGCTTTGTTCCCGTCAAAAGGTCGCGCAAAATCAGCACCTTCCATTTATCACTGATTAAGGTCAGTGTAGTTTCTACCGGACAAGCCGGTAAAGCATCACTCATTTCATGCAACATTTACAGTCACTCCTTCAGCTCCTTGCTGTATATCCACGTTTCCTGCGCCCCCAACTGTGGCAGAATATTATTCGTAAAATGCGCTGCTTCGCTGTAGCCACGCTTGCGGTAATATTCATAATCGCAGGTAGCATCTGCCCATAAATAGAGCTTTTTAACGCCATTTTTCTGCGCAATCGCTTCCACCTTATGCAGCAGCTTGCTGCCAACACCGCTTTTCATACTCAAAAACAGGCACAGCAGCAAATCCTCCGGATTTGCCAACGCCCTCACCTTTTGTCCGTTATAAGACAAATAGCGCAGATAATCATAAACAAGATCCTGTTCCTCGCACTCAAAATGCTGCAGGCTTTGCTTTAACCAGGATTGGGAATTGTCACGCTCACTCAAGGGCGCCGCCAGCAAAAAGCCCTGCATGCCGTCTTCATCAGTCATTTTTAAAGAAAAGGCCTCACTGCGATAATAATAACGTACCATCGCCTCGTACAGCACATCCTTCAAGCCATCATTAGTCAGCGCCATCTCATCACCCCATGTCAGCTTAGTGAGATGGGAGGCATAGGAAATATCCTGCGGGGTAAAATTTGATAACATTTATGCTTCTCCACTTCAATAATCGAATTACAACACTTGTACAATCAGTTTTTAAGTGTCTTAAACATTCTTTTCAACTCTATTTTAAGCTATCCTCATGAAATATGCAATCAGTGCAGATTTCATGAGGATAAAATATGCAACTACTGCAGATTTCATGAGGATAATAGAAAAACAGCTTCATCAAGATTAAAGCCATCAGGGGCTACTTCCCTGTGGGACTTTAAGTCTTAATAAAGCTGTCTTGGATTTAAACATAATATTTTTTCTATATGTTAGGAGAAGTAAAATGAAATTTACTCATTTTGAAAGCCCATCATCTTCCTGGCATGCTCAATATCTTGCTGTAACTCTCTTAAATTACAACCTAGGCATCCCAAAAGATTATCGCATCTGCTGCATTTCATTTTTACTATTTCTTCTATACTACGTAAATGCATCATGATTTCCTTATCTTCTTTTCTGCGCAGCTCTTGTATGGCCTCATTATTTTTGCAAGAAAAGACTTCTTGAAAAGCTTGCAAGTTATCCTGACTTTTAACTATAGCAAAAACAATTGTATCAAACAGAACTGCAAAGCCTTCGTCAATAAGCACCTTATGAAAATATTGCGCTACATCATACGGATTATGACGAAATGCACCACAGCCCCAAGCGCCAAGAATAAGATTTTTATAGCCTCTTTTTGCTGCCATAGACAAAAAATAGCGTATTCTTCTCAGCATCATTATTGTCAGATCAGGTTTATTTACCTTCATGCTCCGCAAATTTGGCGCAGGCACGGTCGCAACAGCAACATTATACGGTTCTTCCAACAGATTCAGACTTGCATCACGAAATACACAAACATTTTTTGAAAGCAGCATATAATCGGAATACAGCGGCGAATTTAGGCTTCTGTTGTAATCATAATAACGTTGTGCTCCTTCTGCTGTTAAAGATGCATAAAGTGTGCTGCAGCGGCACAGTGATTCTTCCTGTGCGTGAGCACCGGTTAAAAAACCGCCGCCTTTGTGAGTAGCAGAAGCAAAGTTCATAACAAGAGGATTATCTACTCCTTTTGCAGCTTCAAAGGAATCTTTTTCGACTACTGTAAATTTAGCATACATATCCTGCTGTTGGCGAAAGTTTGGAGAATAAAGTCCTGTATAGATTTTTTCCAGATCAACAGGAGAAAATAACTCTACTTCAGTAAAAGGCTGCTCATTACGCTTCACCAACAAAATGTTTTTTCCATTCAAGTTATACTTTTCTAAGCGTGTAATCTCCTGTGTTTCATCTGCTACTTGCATAAGTGCGTAATCCATAAGTATACCTCCAAATTATATATTATTTAGCCCACCACGCAGGTTTATGCTTACTAATTCTTCCGCCTTCAGGCTTAAAGTGAAAATAAACACCTATTGTTTTAGCTATTTCCACAATATCTTTTAACTCTTGTCCACCAATAATCCATAAATTACCATTTTCTTGACGTTTGTCTATATAGGCAACACCTCTTTTTTCCAAAATAGTTATTATGGTGTCTTTTTTCACTGATGGTTCTATCACTGTAGGCCTTCTTATATTTTCTTTTTTCATATCTTCAAGATACCATGCATTTTGGGGAGCATTCAATCTAAATTTAAATCCCAACTCAGCAGCTTGTGATACAATCTTACTTAATTCACTGCCGCCAATTATCCAAAAAGCTCCTCCTTTACTACGACAATCTTTATACTTCACACCTCTTGATTCCAATAGTTTAATCAATTCTTGTGACAGTTGCACTGGTTGCTTTGACTTTGGTGCTTGCGGCTTCGGCGGCTGCACCGTTGACTTCGGTGGCTGCACCGTTGGCTTTGGCGGCTGCACCGTTGGCTTCGGTGGCTGCACCGTTGGCTTCGGTGGCTGTACCGGTGGCTTTGGCGGCACATTTTCACCATTTAATATTTCAGCAGCTCTTTGCTTAACCCGCTGCAATAACTCCGTATCACGATTAACAGATGTAGCAGTAAAGTTATCCTCATACTTAATACCATAATTTAAAAGCAAATCAGCAACCCTATTAATAGTATTTTCAGGATCCGCAAAATATTCACTACCACGTATACGGATAAACTTCCAACCAAGACGTTCCAAAATAGTCTGGCGCTGCATATCCTCAAGAATCTTATCTTCGCCACTATGATAGCGTTCACCATCACATTCAATCGCAATTTTACGATTCTTATAAACAGCAACCATATCTATTCTGTATGCGCCGACCTCCCATTGCTGCACAATATGAAAGCCCTTACTTACCAAAGCTTTGGCAACTTCCTCTTCAAAAATAGAATCAGCTTGCTGTTGAATTTGAACGATGGTCTGCTTGTAAGCCTGCGGATTCTTGGCATAGCTTAATAACCCACGTCTTAAATCCCCGGCTTGCAAACTGTTTTCTTCATCAAGAGAATTGATAACCCAAAGTTGGTCCTTAGCTCTGCTGGCAGCAACATTATAACGTTTTTTGTACGCATCTTCATTTGCATCATCACTTCGCAAACGTAAAACACCATCACCCTCATTACTATCAACCATACTAAGGAAAATAACATCTCTTTCATCACCTTGAAAGTTCGCGGAATCGCCACAAATAATCTGACGTTGCTCATAAGCAATATTACCTATAGTATTAAATAATTCCCTTTGAATATATTCCGCTTGTTCTTTACCCAATAAAGAGATTACACCAAATGTTTTTCCACTATATTCCGGCTGCTCCATACAAGATTGCACTAACGCAACTATAGTCTTAGCTTCTACTTGGTTAATTTTGCTTGTTCCACCTCGATGTCCATCCACACGATAATTAACTACTGCCGGTAATAAATTACTGCTGGAAGCCTCTCTCAATGGTTTGATTTCATTGTCATAAGACAACCAATTGCTATAACCGATTATTTCTGGCACACAACGGAAATGTTCCAAAAGCATTCTCGATTTATAAGAAACAAAACCAATAGAATATAAAGAATCCTTCGGCGTATATAAATTTGGATTAGGTATCCAGCTGGAAATATACAAATCAGCCAAAGCCTGAATAGGAGCTAAATCTGTACCAACAGCTAACGGACTTACCTGTTTGTCATCGCCAACGATGATAATTTTCTTCCCTAAAAACGTTACTGCTAATGAAGTCAAATCAGATTGACTTGCTTCATCAACAATGACAATATCAAAGGGTGCTTGCATTGCCATAGGATCAAATGTCTCTAATACTTTTCTAACAGGCATAATCCAAACGGGAACAGCATCCTGACATTTTGTCATCTGCTTTCTCATCTCTCGCCTATAAAAATCTGCATATTTGCCAGTACCTTTGCCTAATTTTTTTACAAGCTGTACCCATCCTCTTAATGCATTTTGCATTGCACCATTGTTAGCATTGCGCTTCTGCAGCTCATACCAAGCTTTTGCTGCAGCCAATTCAGCAGTAGCCTTATGATAATCCTTCGCTAACATCATAGAGTTATTTTGCAAAGTATTATAATCACAGCTATTAATTTCGTCCACAATACGTTCAAGCTGCTTCCATTTCCAAGCATCAGCAATATTTTCAGGCACAGTAAAGCTACCATGAATACCTTGACGATTTTTAATAGCATTAGCCCATTCAGGCGCATATCTATTAATCTTCGCTAATGTTTCATAGCGTCTATTTTGTAAAGAATATTTACCAATCAAAGCGAATAATGTATTCCTAGCCTTTTTATAACCCTCAATATCTTTTCTTTTAATAGCTCCGGCAATATCCATACAAGCCGTAGAATTTGTCAGCGTACCAGCACTCATCCGCTGATAATATTTTTCTAACCGTTTCTCTTGGCTGCGCATTTCCATAAAAGCAAGCATACCTTCTACAATCTGCGGAACTATACCCCTGATGAAAATAAGTGATTTCCTTAAATTATCAATATCAGCAGCCAGCGGATCTATATTCATTAAATCATCCATTGGTATGCCGCTTGCTTTAATTTTATATATAATACTGGAATATTCGCCATTATACCAACAGAGTAATTTGGAAATAGACTGTGCATACTTATTAGCTATTTCTATATTACTATAATTATCAACGCCTTCGCCAAATAAACTTTTCCATGCAATCTTACAGGGATTTTCAAGCTCATAAAAGCGAATATATTCCAATACAAGCTCTGCATCTTGACCGGAAGAAATTTCGGCATTGTTAATCGATACACATGTCTTAGCTTCTGTCAAACTGCTATTAAATAAACTCTTTAGAAAACTAATTTTACCATCCGTTTCAATCAGTTTTTTATAATCCTGACGATGTTGTCGAGCTGCTTCAAAGCTATGAAACTTAACTTCTTTACCAAAGCTAATTCTCTGAACCTTTGCATATTGATTATAGGTAGCTTTGATTTGACAAACCAGCTGTTCCCAACTGGCTTTATGAATTGAGTTTATGCCATCTGCAATAACACGCAGTTCCCATTCCTCATAATTTTTAATTGCACAAACAGCTGCTTTAGCATTTAATAATTTTTCTTGCCAGTCTTGAGTAAATTGGATACTAACACTATTAATATCCAAAATATTGATATGAGCATCTCCAACAGTAAACTTCCAATTGTTTTGACGTGTAATATTATCAACGATGCTTTTATTATTATTATATCGTTCAACAGCTTGCTCAAAATCACTGTCCGACCAAATATCTGCAGTATCAGGTAATTTACAAGCTAGCTGTTTCTCCTCATCAACACTTACACTTTGGTTGCTGTCATACAACTTTACTAATGCTCCATAAGAAACTGGAAGAGCTTCACAAGTATACACATTACCGGGTATTACATCGCCAAGCTGATCTCTGTTTTCTTTTAAAAACTTAGCAGCATCTATTGGTGAAAACTCGTCCCCATTAAGTATAATAGTATTGCATTGCTGATTACGAATTTGAAATAGCTTTTTACGAGTTACGCTTAGTATCACACTCTTTAATCTCTTTTTCTAATTTTGCCGGTATCTCTGAAAAATTAGCAATTGCTGCAATAGAGCTTTCAATATCCTTCCTTGAATCATCAGTTACCGAAACACATAATGGTTGTAATTCACTCTCCACTTTGTCTTTCAAAACCTTTAATGCCTTATTAGTATGACTGGTTACAAGCACTCTCTTGCCTTGCGCCAGAAAATGACCTAACAGGTTTGCAATCGTATGTGTTTTACCGGTACCGGGAGGACCTTGCACAACAACAGCATCATTAACTTCTATAGTTTTTGCAATATCTAATTGCTCCTGATTTGCTTCTTTAGGCAATAAAATATCTATAGCTTCACCACCAACTGCAGCAAGCTTTTCTTCCGTACTTTCTTGTGTATAATCACTATTCTCTACAAAATTATTCCCCGGCTGTAAAATATTAATAAGATGCTGTGGAACTTCTCCCGTCTCCCCAATCTTTTCGATAATCTTATTAATCATTTTTGCCATACCATTAGGACGTTGCCTAAGAATCAGCATTGGTTCCCAGGAAACTTTAAAGGCAGCATCATTATTTAATTTTGCTAACTCCATATTAGAGAAATACTTGCCTTTATGCGATACGGAATGTACCACTCGCTCAAAAAAAGTTTTTGTTGCATTTCTGTCAAAGGGATAGTATTGTTCTCTGCTATTTTCGGCATCAGCATTCTGAACAGCATCTCTATCAACATCAGAAATACCATTAAACAACTCTATATAAAAGCTACTGTTTACATCTACATCTCTGATATAAATGTCATTACGCTCAGTATCGAATTCAATTTCAACTCGTTTTAACAAAATCGGATGACTAATCGACGAATCTTCCGTTACCTGAAAAACGCCATTAGCAATAAGCAGCTCCCAATCCCCATCTTCTTTGATAAGTCTTTGTCTATGCATAAAGAGCTCAGCAAATAAATTTTTTGTTTGCTCAAGCACTAATTGTCTTGCACGCCACAAATTACGTTTTTCCATCCATCTATCATACATTACCTGAGAATCAAAAACACTTCTAAATTCTCTATATACTACAGGATTGCTTCCAGCCAAAGGTATACGTTCTCTGATTTTCGGTTTTTCAACATTATAGTCATTCCAATCCTCCTGAAGCCAAGGCATAAGCTTCTCATTAGGCATGGGACAGGCATCAAAATCAGGATTATGCACCTTCAAAATATATGGTATCTCTTCCAACGCACTGTAACCTTCATCAAATTTTACATAGTCACGATAATAAAAAGCTATATTCTCCGGATCATCCGGTAAATCTTTAACAAAATAATTCCATTGGTGATTTGTATAATTAAGAACTATATTGTCCTGCTTCTCCTGCATAGCTTGCAGATATTTGAATAAATTAATGGCTTTGGCCTGAATCGTCATTTCATTTCCCACTACTCTCATCCCCTTAGGCGAATTTTTATATAAGAAAACTCGTAGTTTTTTAGCATCTATCATTAGTATAGCACAATTTTATTTACTTGTAATAATTCAATCTTACATAGAATACGGATTTTAATCAGCTTCCATCCCCATCCTTGACAATCCTCACACTACTGCAATATAATTATCTTTGGTAATTACTTTTGGTAATCATTTATAAAGGAGAATCATCATGACACATAAACTGCCTATAGACGCAATCAAAACTCTGCTCATCGCCTGCCACGAAGCAAAGCGTGTAGTAGAGCTGCAGCCGCCTCTGCCGGAAGGCTTAACTCCCGGTAATCTCAAAGTGTTGGACTACATTGAATATCTGGAACGCACCGCACAGCCTCCCAAGGTCAGCGACATTGCGGACCTGCTGCAGGTAACGCGCCCCGGCATCACTCGTCTGGTAGGCGAGCTGCAGGCAATCAATGTTATCGAAAAGTTCAGCGATGAACAGGATAAACGTATCGTCAGACTGCGCATGACAGACGCAGGACGAAAGATTCACGCCTATTACATTGAACAATATCACGGCTGGCTGGCAACACAGCTTACCGATATCAGCGAAGCAGATATCAACACCACCGCTGCCACCATCGCCAAGCTTTACCAAACAATGTCCACCCATAAACCTGCGCTGCAGGGCCACGCTCCCACTATCAGGAAAAGGAAGGAGAAAAATAATGACTAACTGCTCCACACGTGTGCTGGATGCACGTTTACTATTTTCCATTATCGCCGCTGGCATTATGTCCTTTAGCGGCGTAGTTGTCGAAACTGCTATGAACGTCACCTTCCCCACGCTCATGCACGAATTTAATATCGGCACCTCACTCGTACAATGGATAACCACCGGTTATCTGCTGGTGCTGGCACTGATTATCCCTACATCCGCCTACCTTAAACGCCGTTTCGCAACACGCAGCCTGTTTACTGCTGCCATCGCCAGCTTTCTTGCAGGCACGCTGCTCGCCGCCTGGTCGCCTTATTTCAATATCCTGCTTATCGGCAGACTGCTGCAGGGCATCGGTACAGGCATCGCCCTGCCGATGATGTTTAACATTATCCTGGAGCAGGTTCCCGGTGAACGCCTAGGCTTTATGATTGGCATAGCCTCGCTTATCACCGCCATGGCACCGGCTGTC
>OHTZ01001708.1_pt1 | contig 9935 bp, 7 predicted proteins | sample 1579011 | NCBI WGS metagenome assembly OHTZ01 (sample SAMEA3879603, study PRJEB24766) | human gut metagenome | biome: human-associated habitat; feature: feces | place: USA | collected 1985/1987
TCATGATTCTATTGGTGACTTTCGCGAAGCAGAAAGGCGGATTATAACAATGAAAGAAAAAAACTTTTTTAACCTGAAAGATATGGTGTTAATGGCGTTATTTGCAGCACTTACGTGTGTGCTTGCACCACTTTCGGTACCGATTGGACCAGTGCCGATTTCACTGACAAACTTAGTGATTTATTTTAGTTTGTATGTTCTTGGATGGCAGCGGGCAACCATCACGTACATTGTATACTTGCTGCTTGGCCTGGTTGGACTTCCGGTATTTTCTGGATTTGAAGGTGGCGTTGGTAAAGTTGCCGGTCCTACTGGCGGTTACTTAATTGGATTTATTTTCATGGCAATTGTATGTGGTCTTTTGATGCAGGTTAAGAAGGATAAGAAGATTGTAAATATTGTTTTCTGCGTTGTAGGAATGCTTATTGGTACCGCGATTGCATATGCATTTGGTACGATGTGGTTCTGCTATTCGACAGGAACAGGACTTGGCGCAGCAATGGCGCTTTGTGTAATTCCATTTATTCCGGGCGATTTGATTAAAATTGCGATTGCAGCAGTTGTTGCACCGACGGTTGCAAACCAGATAAAACGAATTTAAGAAAAGATTCAAACTAAAAAGGAGCAGCTCTCCATGTACCACCGTGTTTACACGTAAGAGACATGGATAACTGCTCCTTTTGTTTTATTCGTTATGCAGGAAACATTAATCGAAGTAATCAATTTTCATTGCATGTTTTACTTCACTCAAAGTACCGGCAGCGACTTCTTTAGCCTTAATACTTCCTTTGTGCAAAATTTCCATAACGGCTGGAATATCTTTTTCAAGTTCTTTTCTTCTTGCCTGAATTGGAGAAAGTTCCTCCATGATAACAGAGTACAAGAATTTCTTAACCTTCACGTCACCCAGACCTCCGCGGGTGTAGTGGTCTTTTAATTCCTGTAAACAACTGTAATCCGGCAGGTATTCTGCAAACAATTCATCCTTGCAGAAAGCATCCAAATAAGTAAATACCGTGTTTCCTTCCAATTTCCCCGGGTCCTCAATGCGGATGTGATCCGGATCGGTGTACATACTCATGATTTTTTTGCGGATATCTTCCGGCTCATCAGACAGATAAATACAGTTGCCGAGAGATTTGCTCATTTTTGCCTTGCCGTCGGTACCCGGCAGACGGCTGCAAATTTCATTTTCCGGCAAAAGTGCTTTCGGCTCAACCAAAACCTCATCGTAAGTAGTGTTAAAACTGCGGACAATTTCACGTGCCTGCTCAAGCATTGGCAGCTGATCCTCGCCAACCGGTACGGTCGTTGCTTTAAATGCAGTGATGTCAGCGGCCTGACTGATTGGGTAAGTAAAGAAACCAACCGGAATACTTGCATTAAAGCCACGCATCTGAATTTCTGATTTAACCGTAGGGTTTCGTTTCAATCTTGAAACTGTAACTAAGTTGCTGTAATAAAAAGTAAGTTCTGTAAGTTCGGAGACATACGACTGAACGAAGAGGTTCGATTTCTCCGGGTCAAGTCCACAGGACAAATAATCCAGAGCAACTTCCGAAATGTTTTTACGAACTTTTTCCGGGTTATCTGCATTATCCGTTAAAGCCTGTGCATCTGCAATCATAATGTAAATATCATCATATTCGCCGGAATTCTGTAATTCTACACGGCGTTTCAAGGAGCCTACATAGTGACCGACGTGAAGTTTGCCTGTAGGACGGTCTCCTGTCAAAATAGTCTTCTTCATTTCTTCCTCCAATCCGGAGCCTTGCATGTTATCAAATCTCCGTTGCAATTTTCATAAGAACAATTTTAATAGGTATTGTATCAAAAGTCAATGTCGGGATAGAAACAGTTTTGGGGGAAGTGTTCGTTGGTGATTTTTGTTTTCCGTAATTTCGTAGAAAAGCTTTGCGTCTCGTGGTTCTACGTTCCACTCCGGTCCACGCAGGTCAGAGGTTCCCCGAACCTCTTGCGCCACTCCCGTTTAACAAACGCGTAAGGGAATAATTTTTCAATTCACCAAATAATTGAGAGCAGCTTTTGTAAAATAGACCTGCGGTTCCAATGCAACTCTTTTCCCTTGATTTGTCCCATAGGGATGCATTTATCAAGTTTCATCTGGAGAAATTAGATGATAAAACAACTCTTTCTGTTAATTTTCGCCTTTTAGGTTGCAATTTCTTCATAAATTTTCTTGATTAGCTTTGAATGCGACGCAAAAATGCAACCCTACAGAGTATTTTAAGCAAAAAGCGTTGTTTTGAAAACACAAGAAGCTGCTCTCAACTAGCTGGTTAGTGGTTAGCGTCAAGTGCTCGTATCTTTTTAGTTTCCAGTAAATGAGCAAGAATAGTTTGTGAAGAGTGGGTACAAACACGTGGGTATCAGGCATGTGTTGTTTACATGCCGATACCCCTACGCGTTTGTTTAGCGAAAGCGCCCACTCTTCGCAAACTATTCTTGCTTATTTACGGAAACTCAAAAAACTTCAACGAACATTTGACACAGCCCCCAATCTAAAATATAATTTTCATATTGAGTAAGTAGGGTGCGGTAAAAGGATTTTATTATAGCAAAGCAGCAAAGAAAGGAAAAGCAGGATGAAAAAAGCAGGCAGATTAGCAGCGGCAGTGTTCGCGGCTATGTTACTGGTAACCGGCTGTGGTGCTCCGGCGGAGAAAAAAGCCGTGGAGACAACACCGGAACAAAGTTCAAAAATTGAACAGAAAGAAGAGGCAAAAAATTTGAAGGACGCATTTAAAAAGGATTTTAAAGTTGGGGTTGCAATTAATCCGTATCAGTTGAAGGACGAGGAAACAAAGAAAATCATTCTTGAAAATTTTAACAGCATTACGATGGAAAATGGCATGAAGCCGGAGGCAATTTTAGACCAGCGGGCATCGGAAAACAGCAAAGACGGCATGCCGGCGATTAATGAGGAAAATTTGGAGGAGTGCCTTTCACTGGCAAAAGACAACGGGCTTGTGCTTCGCGGTCACTGCCTTGTCTGGCACAATCAGACGCCGGAATGGTTTTTCTGTGAAAAATACGATGCAGGAAATGCCAAAGTGAATAAAGAAACGATGAAAAAAAGAATGGAAAGTTACATCAAAAAAGTTCTGAGTTTCTGCCAGGAAAAATATCCGGGCGTTGTCTATGCGTGGGATGTTGTGAATGAGGCGTGTGACGACGGCGGCGGATACCGCACTTCCAGTTTGTGGTATGAAATTTACGGCGATGAATCATACATTGAGGATGCGTTTACATTTGCTAGAAAATACGCAGATAAAGATGTGAAATTATTTTATAATGACTACAATGAGTATATGCCAAGCAAAGTAAGTACCATTGCAGAAGTTGTGAAAAAATTGTATGACAAGAAATTGATTGACGGTGTGGGATTCCAGAGTCACTGGGATATGAATTATCCGGATACCGGCATGATTTCTGACGCGATGCAAAAGTACAGTGAGATTGGTGACTTGGAGATTCAATTTACCGAAGTGGATATGCATAATACCGATGATTCGGAGGAAGGTTTGAAAAAACTGGCAGACCGTTATAAAGAATTTTTTGAGATGATTGTGAAAGCGGACCGCGAAGGAAAGGCGAATGTGACGAGCGTTACATTCTGGGGGCTTTCGGATGATGTAACGTGGCTGACATCCTTTAAAGGCGAAGACAGTTACCCGCTTTTGTTCGATGAAAGTCACAAGAAAAAGGCGTGCTACGACAGTGTGTTAGCAGTCGGAAACGAAAAGTAATACGCATAATGAAACAAGCATATAGTGTAAAAAATGACTGGGAGGCAGTGATTATGTCGGACTATATGCGGAAAGTGTTTTATGTGAGAAAACGGGAAGAAAATCCGGATTGCTCTGTGACAGCCGGTTATGTAAAAGCAGAGCGGAGAAAACAGGTATTAACGCTGACGATTTTTTTGGATGCGCAGGATTTGCCGGAGGAATGTCCGGTATGTGCCGTTTACTGCACAGGCAGAGAGTGGCAGTGTTTCTCCTGCGGATGGGTTGCTTTTGACAAAAATGGGACTACTGTCTGCAATTTATTTTTGCCGGACGATGAAACAATTGCCCACGCGGATGCTGTGGCAGGAATCGGAATTGGCAGAAATGGTGCTTACTGGGCAGGGCAATTGCCGTGCTTTTATGAATGTCAGGCAGGGGAGCAGTGCAGGCGCATGACAGCACTTAGAAAATGCGGCGGTGCGATGTGCGGCTGCCAGTGTTAGAGGAAACTTTGCCGGGATTAGGAGGAATCACGATGACAAGCGATGAGTCGTTTATGAAACAGGCAGTGAAACAGGCGAAAAAGGCGTATGACAAACTGGAAACGCCGATTGGCTGTGTGATTGTGCATGAGGATAAAATCATTGCCAGAGGATATAATAAAAGAAATATGAAGAAAAATACGCTTGCTCATGCGGAAATCCTAGCCATTAATAAAGCGAGTAAGATGCTTGGCGACTGGCGGCTTGAAGACTGTACGATGTATGTTACATTAGAGCCGTGTCCGATGTGTGCCGGAGCGATTGTACAGGCACGGATTCCGCGCGTGGTGATTGGCAGCATGAATCCAAAAGCCGGATGTGCAGGCTCCGTTTTGAATCTTTTGCAGCAGGATGGATTGAATCATCAGGTGGAGATAACAAAAGGTGTACTTGCGGAGGAATGCAGTGGATTGATGACGAGTTTTTTCAGAGAACTGCGAAAAAAGAAAAAAGCGTAATGGTATTTGACATACCGTGAAAAAACAGATATAATTGTTATGATATTGTTTATAACGGATTTGTTTCCCCTATTGGGAGGCAGACCGTTTCAAATTTCCGTGCAGCCGGGGAGATAGCGGTGCCCTGTACCTGCAATCCGCTATAGCAGGGGTGTTGTCCCATCGAGGGTCTTTTGACGGAGAGCTGCCCAAAGTAAGTGGCGTTGACACTTGGGTCTTGCGCAACAGGAACTTGTGAACCGTGTCAGGTCAGGAATGAAGCAGCACTAAGCAATCCTTCCTGTGTGACGCGAGGGTGCCTGAGCCTAGCTAACTGCTTTGGTAACGTCTTCTGATTTTGATTCGACATGGGATGCACGGATTTTATATTATACAGCTTTTTTGCGAGGAGTTGTTACATATGGCAGAGAGTTTGATCTTGAATGGAAACAGTTCCATTACAAAAGGAACGGTTATATTTGAAAAGGGACAGCCGTTGCAGTCGACGGCATTAATACTTAAGGGACGAGTGATTGTACAGGGCGAGGGCGTCCGGATGACAATCGGCTCAGGAAATTTTTTGGGAATGTGCGATGTTTGGAAAAAGGAACATTCCTTTACTTATGTTGCACTTGACGATTTGGTTTTGTTTGGGTTGCCGATGGAAAATGAAAAGCAGGCAGCTCTTTTGCTGGAGCAGAAGCCACAGTACCGGGGACTTTTAGTGACTTCACTGAATTTCTTTTATCATGATGTGTTCCGTGTGTTTGGAAAATTGAAAACTGAGACGGAGAAGGTGGCCAAGTTTGTGCACCAGACCTATTCACGTTATCAAAAACTTGCGGAAGGTGCGGGTCTGACGGCAGAAAAAATTGCGGCGATGGAACGTCTTTTAAACCAGCGGATGGAGAATTATTCGTTGTCGGAAAAAATCACGTATTTTATTCAGTGCAGTAAAATTCCAATTGAAGCACAGAAAAATTATTATGGCGCCAGTGCTTATGTGGCGCAGAAACAGTTTGAGGAACAGTGTGCGGTGCTTCCGCAGTTAGTAGCGGGATGCCGTTACTACAGCGATTGGCTGACACGATATTTCCGCATTATGATTATGGATGAAAAAAATCTGTTTTCGCTGGTAGGGCGTATGGCGCTTGGCGTAAGACGCTCCGGACAAAATGACAGCGAATTAAGCGTTATGCTTGACCATATTTTGGAGCAGATTAATAATACGGAAACTTTGTTGTTGGAGTACGCCGGTGTAAATCTTCATCTTGACAGACAGCGCATGGAAGAAACCTATTTTGCATTGTTGTCAGACGATACCGGAAGTTTGGATGCGTTTGACCAGGAAGATTTAAAAGTGTTAGACCATTCGGTACAGCAGATTCTCGATTACGCAGAAGTTTCCGATGAGACGGCTAAAAAATTTGCAGCGGCTGTTGAAGCATTTTTGGCGTGTGTGGACAAGTTTGCAAGAACGCCGGAAGCAACGGCGCTTCGCAAAGAATTAGTGAAATATTTCTTTGAGATTTATGAGCGTGCCTGCAAAAAAAGTTTTCAGGATGCAAATCCACCGCTTGCAGTTAAATTGTTTTTGCGATATGGCTATGTCAGCGAAGAACTTTTGACGGAGGAAGAACTCCGCACTCTTTTGACACTGCCGGATTCGAGAGAAGAAGAAACTACCTGCCGCGTTTATACAATGAGCGAGTGGCTGCGTGAAATTTATGAGGGAAGAAAAAATCCATCGAAAGACGAGTTTGATACGGATTATGAAGAGACAATCCGCAAGCAGGTGCATGAGAAAAAACTGACAAAAACCGAGGGCGATGATGCGTTTCGCGACGCGGACAAACGTCTTCATTTTGAAGTGGAAAATCTGCTTAGTTATGCCGACCGTATTCTGAGTGGAAATATTTCTACATTTGTACCGGTTATGTGTTCAGAGGGCATTTACACAAAATTGGAAAGTGCAGTAGTAACGTCTGCTATTATTAATAAAATTGTAAACCGCGTGGAAAAAATTGATTATTCCATTTTCTACCGCGAGCGTATGGTGGCATATGAAGAAGTTGGACTTAATCGTTTTACCGTGACGGGGCGTTACACGCCGGAATTTATCATATTCCCGGTATATGGGCGCAAAGGTTTGATGTGGCAGGATATTGAAGGACGTAAAAAAGAGACACACGGAAGAATTCTTCTGCCATCATTTATGGAGCAGAATTTAGAGGCAGAGCTTTTGAAAATGCTTGCTTATTTCCGGTGGGAAAAATGCCGTACGGAAATGGGAGCGCAGTGGAACAATTACCGCTATCCATCGCTTACCGCAGAGTATACGGATTATTTGCAGTTCTTCAAAAAGAACAATGACTTATCACCGGAAAAACGTGAAAAAGTAAAGGCGCAGCTTACACAGTGCGGAAACCGTCACAAGGATGTGTTTGCAAAAGATTATGCAGACTGGGTGCTGCGTGAGGCGACCGGCGCCATGAAACTGAATCGTGTGGCGCGTGAAATTCTATTCACCTATTGTCCGCTAGCTCCGCAGATTGCGGAGGGGCTGCTTGCGCAGAATGCGTATCGGGATGCGGCACGCCGTTATATGATCGAAAAAGGAAAACGGGAAAAAGAGATTAATCAGGTATTGCACCGCTTTGAAAAAGCAGGTATGGATTTGCCGGAAGAAGTAGAGCAGACCAGACGTTTTGTGTTAGATTTACAAGGAGCATAAAAATGAGTAGAAAACGAGAGAATGTGCGTCAGTGCAAGGCAATACGCCAGTTGATTGATGACAATAAATACACAAAAGCACTCGAATTAATTGATGCGATTCCTTTAGAAGAAGTTGGCTCATTAGATGATTTGTACCGTTATGCCGAATTGTATGAGAAGGCAGAGCGGATGGATAAAAAGAAAGAAATTTTTTACCATATTTACCACCGTACCCATTCCCGTTATATGTTAAATCGTCTGCTGCGTTTGACAATTCGCATGGGGGACATGGAAGAAGCGAGAGAACTGTATTTTGCCTATGAAGTGGCAGGTCCGATTACGTTAGATACTTTTGAACTCCGTTATCTTTTGGCAAAAGCAGAGGGAGAGCCGCCGGAACGTCTGATTCAGATTCTGGAGGAATTAAAGAAGGAAGAATATACCGAAGAGTGGGGCTTTCGACTTGCTTGTTTGTATGAAAAGACCGGGCAGATTGACAAATGTATTCAGGAATGTAAAGATTTGAAACTTTGGTTTGGTGAGGGTAAAATTGTGGACCGTGCAATGCAGTTATTGGAGCATTGTGAAAACCCGGCGGTTGCAGAACCGGAGGAACTGGAAGAGACGATTGAAAAGGAAATGCCGGAGCGAAGAGAAGAATATGAGTCTTCGGAAACCGAAGAAATAGAAGAAGAGCTGCAGGAAAATGAAGATGTGGATGAGGCTTCGGAGTCTTATGGGGAAATTGTGCAGGAACCGGAGACTGAATCGGAGGAGGAAGAGGAAGTCCTGGATCCGGATGCTCCTTTAATAGAATCTGTGGGTGAAGTTAAAGTTGTGGCAAAACGAAAGAAGAAAGAAAAGCCACTTCAAAAACCGGATAATGTAGAAGAACTGCTTGAGGAAAAAGAAGAAGATATTTCCGACCATGGAATTTTATACCGCACGCTGAAAAGTGCGATGAATCACGTCCGATATGGGGATAAGATGCCTCATTTTGTGTTTGCCGGCGGCGAGGAGCGCATTGTACTTGCGGTCGCAAAGCGTGTGGCGAAAGAACTGAACAAAGTAGGCTATGTTTCCGTGCGGAGCATTGTGAAAATTACGGCTGAAAAATTAAATCAGATTGATTTGTCGGAACAGGCAGGTAAGATTGCCGGTGGCTGTATGTTAGTCACAGATGCCGCTGAATTGACGAAAGAATCTGTAGAAAAACTAAAGGCAGTGATGGAGCAGGAGGACGAAAAAGTCGTTGTCATGTTAGCCGGACCATTTGACGAGATGGACTGCTTTTTAGATATCTATCCGGATTTGGCAGAAAAACTCGTATATAAAGTGCGTATGTGAGGAGGCGCCGTTATGGACGAAGTCCATAATTAAAATCGGCGCCGACGACGTGCCGCCGAGCGAAGGCGAGGGGGCGATACATTGAGGAGGCACCATTATGAACGAAAAAAAACAAGTGTGGAAACCGGGCAACATGCTTTACCCGGTGCCGGCGGTGATGGTGAGCTGCGGCAATAAAAATGGAGAGAAAAATATTATTACGATTGCGTGGGCGGGCACAATCTGCTCCGACCCTGCGATGGTGTCGATTTCGGTGCGCCCGGAGAGATATTCCTATTCGATGATTCGGGAGACCGGTGAGTTTGTAATAAATCTTACGACAAAGGAACTTACTTATGCGACCGACTGGTGCGGTGTGAAGTCCGGACGGGATGTGGATAAGTTCAAAGAGATGAAGCTGACGAAAGTCGAGGCGGAGGAGATTTCCGCACCGATGATCGGGGAGTCGCCGGTTAATATCGAGTGTAAAGTGGAGCAGGTGCTCGAACTGGGCTCGCATCACATGTTTCTTGCAAAAGTTGTGGCTGTCCATGCGGATGAGGCATACATGGATGAGCGCGGCCGCTTCGATCTGAACCGCGCGAAACCGATTGTGTATTCCCACGGAGAGTACTTTGGAATCGGGAAAAAGCAGGGAACCTTTGGCTGGAGCGTGAAGAAAAAATCGAAAACACCTAATATAAAAACAAAAAACCGCCGCTAATCTTTATTTTCGAAAGAATCAGCACGCGAAATTTTATAGTACTTTCGGTAAAAATATACAAAATCGACAAAAATACTGGGTAAATATTAGAAAACGCTACAAAATCATGATTTATTAGGAATTTTTTGCGTGAAATATTGCAAAAACCGGATATTTTATGCTATAATATCAAACAATCGTTGACCTTATAAAATTAAGTGATCCGGAGGACGGGAGAATCCACCGGAGACGCGAGAGAGTGCGGAAATGATTTTCTCCACGCTTTAAGGCTGATGAGAACCGCAGATGGATCTTTTAAAGAAATCTTTCTGCACTACATTAAGGGAGAAATTTCAAGGAGGAAACTAACATGTCATACGTAGATGAGGTTATTGAGTCCGTAGTTGCAAAAAACCCAGCTGAGCCGGAATTCCATCAGGCAGTCAAAGAGGTTCTGGAA
>OHTZ01001712.1_pt1 | contig 9904 bp, 8 predicted proteins | sample 1579011 | NCBI WGS metagenome assembly OHTZ01 (sample SAMEA3879603, study PRJEB24766) | human gut metagenome | biome: human-associated habitat; feature: feces | place: USA | collected 1985/1987
GGGAATACTATAAATATAGGTAGGAAGAAGCTTGGTATATCTTTAGATAATACCAGCCTTGTTTGCTTTTTTGTAATTGTTGACAATAAAATAGAACATTTGTTCATACCCGATAGGAATTATGGGAAATATACAGATACCTATTTGAAACAAATCAAAGAAAGGTATTTTACGCCAGAATTTTGAATTCTGAAGTTTCGATATATGATTTTATTTCATGAAAATGTTTTGATATGAGTAAAAATATTATGTTAACTTTATGCATAACAGCATTGCTATATAGTTGTACCGCTACTAAATCATCTTCTGATTTTAGTAACGAAATATTTGTTGATGTAGAGCAGAGTGTAGAACTGCCTTTACAGCGAGGCAGAATAATCCCGCTTGAGACATCGGACTCTTCTTTGTTGTATGACATCGTGTCGATAGATCAGGTTAAGGACAAATACTTTATACGGTCCAGAAATAAAATATTGACGTTTGATACGGAGGGTAATTACTTATATAACATATCCGGAATAGGACAAGGTAATAAGGAGTATGTGAATTTATCTTCTTTCTTTATTAAGAATGAAGAATTATGTATTTATGATTTTAATCAGGGTCGAGTATTGGTTTTTGCTCCTTCCGGTCGTTATTTGCGTACGGAAAAGGCTGTAAAAAATTCGGATGTAGAATGTGTTCCTCAGCTTATCCGTCCTTATGGGAAAAATAAATATATAGCAAAGAATAGCTTTAATGGAACTCCAGGGTATGTGACGCCGGCCCTTTCATTGTTGGATGAAAAATATACGATAACTCAGACACTGGAGGGCCATTCGCTTCACACCGGATTTCTACTATTTGATTTTATGAATTGTGATGATAATGGTGGTTTTATCACTTATTGGGAAGCTTTGAGTGATACAATCTATACGGTAGTAAATGATAATATGGTTCAGCCTAAATATCTCGTAAACTTCGGGGAATATGCTATTCCGGCAGTGGAGCGCCTCAATAAAGATGTTTATGACTTAATTGATTATGTAAATAAGCCTGAAAACAAAAAGTTGGCAACGCTTATCAGATATGTTTATGAAGAAGAGAACTATCTTTATTTTGTTTTCTCTTGTGAGGACTCGGTAAGGTTGACTCTGTATAATAAGGAAACTCATAATACAACTACTTATATTCTACCGGCAGAAGTGAATGGAGGAAAATATCGTTTAGCTTCTTTATCTCAAAGTAGATAAGGATAAACTTATAATGGCGTTGGAAGATTGTGAAAATATAGAGAATAATCAATCACTGTTCATAATCAATAAGAAGGAATTGTATGAAAAGTCGCGTTTTAAATAAGCCTTTTTACTTCTTTAACGATAAACTTTAGTTTTAAAACTAAAAATATTAGTTTATTTGCGGATATGTTATAAATGTTGAATCTGAAAACACACAAAGAATTATGAGAAAAGGATGGTTGTATGCCACAGGCTTATCTTGTCTGATGGCGGCTTGTACCGGTACTCCGCAATCCTCTGCAGATGGATTATGTTCTAGTATTGATGTGGCGGGAGCTATGGAAAAGCCTGCCGAATTGAAACTTTCGGAATTAGGAAGCGATGTACGCTATGTTCCATTAGAAACAACCGATTCGTGTCTGGTAGGTGGAAGTCCGAATATTCTGTTACTGGATAAAGAGATTGTTGTCTTTTCACGTCAAACTTGTTTTATCTTTGATAAAGAGAGCGGTAAGTTTTTAAGCAAAGTAGGACATTTGGGCGATGATCCGGAAGCTTATTCAACTGCGGCGCCTACTTATAATGACGTAAACGGTCTGCTTTATTTTATGCGCAGACCCGGTAAGTTACAGAAATATGATTTGCAAGGTAATTACCGTGGTGGTGTAACGATACCTACTCCTCCAGATTCACCGAGTGATTTCAGTTTTACGGATTCCGTGATAATAGGTCGTTACGGTAATATTGTAGGTGATAACGGGCGCGCTTTGCTGTTATTTAATGAAGCGGGAGAACAGCTAGATACGGTGCCTAGCCTACTTCCGGTTTTGCCTAATAGAGGAGTAGATGACATAAACAGTATCAGCGTCAAAAAGCAGGGAAATGCAGGTATTATTCTGACTACATTTAAAAGTGGAGATGCCTCGGCAAGTGTAGCGGGTATTCCTTTCCTGTGGAAGAGTGATAATAAGATACGTTACAAAGAGAATTTCAATGATACCATTTATACAGTGAGTGGAAATGAGCTGACACCTTATATCGCATTCTCCACCGGTAAATGGCATTGGGGCGCTGAGGCACGTACTGAATCCAAAGATAACGAAAAACGCTTGTTGGTGGGATGTATTTTTGAGACGGATCATACTGTTTTCTTTCAGTGTATCCGGGGACTGTATACAGATGAACCGGAAACGTTTAACGGAATCTACGACCGGAAGGCAAATACTACCCGGATGTATGCCGAAAAGGAAGGTATAAAAGATGACCTGACCGGCTTTATGGCTTTCCATCCCAAGGCATGCAGTGCACAGGGAGAATATGGAATGATTATTGATGCCGGAGAAGTGATGACCTGGTTGGAAGAAAATCCTGAAGCGGCAGAAAATGAAAAACTTTCGGCACTGAAAGAATTGACGGATGATTCTAATCCGGTAGTGATTATTACAGTCCCTAAATAAGGAAGGAGGTATGTTCTTGTCCACCTGTTTGGGAATGGACAAGATTTTATTAGGCTGATAGATAGTGAAATAATACTTTTGATATTTTCCCTTTTTGTCCATGTGCATATGAGAGATTGTCTTGAAAATATGTCTAATTTTGCAATGATAAATTGTATACTCAAACTTGTCGTGTAGATGATGATTTTATTAATAGACATAAAGTCGTTTTATTTATTCACATATAAAAAATAATGTTTATGAAAAAAAGAATGATTATGCTTGTTGCCGTTTTGGCGTTATCTGTTGGCTATGGTATTTATAGAAATTATCAAAAGAATCTGATGTCTGATTTGTTATTGGCTAATATAGAAGCTTTGGCAAATTATGAATGGAATCAGGACGGTTGGTATTGTTGGAGATTTAGTCAGGATGATTATTCTTCTGATCGCTTCTTTTGCTATATTCGTTGTTTTGATTGCTATACGAGTACAGCTACTACGGTGTGGGAACAAGGGCAATGTTGGCATTAAAAAAAGAAGTGCTTGTAAATGAATAGAACTATGAAGTCATATTTTTGGGGAGGAATCTTTGCACTTTTGGCTTTTTCTTGTGCAAGTTCTACGCAAGAGATATCTCAAGTTACGTCATTCCCTGTAATGGGGAAGTTGACGGCGAGTATTATTCCTATATCCAAACCTATATTGTTGCCTCGTTACATCGGGTGTCTAACTGATTATCTTATTGTGTACAAGGAGAAAGAAGAACATCTATTCTCTTTCTTTAGATTGGATGATGGCACGTATCTTAATGAATCTGGCACCAGAGGACAGGGGCCGGATGAGTTTAATATGTTGGATAGTAGGAGTTTTGATACAGAATGTGGACATAATTTGTTTTCTGTTATGGAGGCGGGAAGTAATTTGCATAAAAATGTAAGATATGATGGAAATGGATTGTCTGTAGTCAATACGAAAGCTGTATTTGCACAAGGTATCTCAAATAACGGATTTTATGAGCTTATGGATAGCGTGTATTTGACTCTGGGACGTATTGAGAGCAATAATGAATTCTGTTTATTGAATATGAAAACTGGTAAGTTGGAAGAAAAAGGTGATTATCCGAAATGGATAAACTCGGACGAAGTACTTCATTCTCCTCCTTTGTTCGTACCTTATCTGAAAGTATGTGCAGTTCACCCGGACAAGAGCAAATTCATAGTATTCTATATGGGGTTTAAACGTTTTCGTATTTATGATAATAGTCTGAATTTGTTGCATGATGTGGATGTTCAAATCAATCCATGTCATACAGCGTTTGGAGAAGAAATGCAAAATCAGCCTGTTTATTATATAGCTCAACCGTATGCAACTCACAACCATATTTATGTGCTTTGCGCCAATCAGCATACCGGGGTTGAACGGTATGAATTGCAGGTTTGGGGTTGGGATGGACAACCGGTGGCTTGCTTTTCACTTGATAGAAAACTGTCAATGATGGCAATCAGTCTCCAATATAACAAAATATACGCATTGGACAATCTGGTAGATAATGAATTGTATGTGTATGATTTACCAAAACTGGAATAATATATGAGACTAAAGAAAATAGGATTATTGTTATTATTGATCATGACTCCTTTGATATTAATGGCAAATAGTATAGGATGGAAAGTAATTAAGAATAGCTTGTTTTGTGTGACGTTGCCTGATGATTGGGTACCTATAGAGGGGATGCCTGGTGATGGAACAGAACCGGGTAGAAGAGAGGCACGTGGATTTTTAATACGTTATTTTGCTTGGAATACTCCTTTGAAAGATAAAAAAGATATTCCAAATCATTTGGGCATCGAGATTGATTTGTATGAAAAGTTAGATAAATCGGATGTGACTCTTCCGTATATCGAAAAGAAAGTTGCATTGCTTAACGCCCTGTCTGTGGAGATACTTGCGTCATCGAATGAAGCAAAGTCGTTTATAGTGTTCCGAAACAGCAAGGAAATGGATGGCAGTACCGTGAGATATCGTTCTTATTATTTGTTGAAGAAAAGAGGTCTTCAGATTTTATGTGCGCAAATCAGTATGAGGGATAATTTGATAAAAAGTAAACCTGATGTTGAGGAGGTGGTACGAAAGATTTTAAATTCTATTGCTTTGGGGAAGTAGGATTTATTTCCTTTTAGTCTGGGCGTTGTTTCGATATATAAGTTATATTTGTTGCATTGAAAGCTATAATGAAATAAAAATATGAAGATTCAAATCTACCAATATTTGTTGTGTGCGGCAGTTGTTTTACTGGCAGCATGTTCCGGTGCGAAAAAAGAAGAAGCCGCCGATGAAGGAGTAGCTACCGTATTGCCGGATGAGAAGAATGAAGTGACCGTGTTGCCTTTGAAGCGGCAGATATTCAATCACGAGTTGGTAAGTAATGGCAAGATAGTGGCCGGAGGAATGGCAGATTTGCGTTTTGAAAGTTCGGGTATCGTGGCGCAGATTTATGTGAAGAACGGTGACCGGGTACACAAAGGACAAAAACTGGCAGAGCTGGATAAATTTCGTTTAAAAAATAAGACCGCACAGTCCAAAGATGCTTTGGAGAAAGCTAAGTTGGAATTGCAGGATGTATTGATAGGGCAGGGGTATGCAGCGGATGATACTGCCAATGTACCCGATGATATCATGCAACTGGCACGGGTGAAAAGCGGCTATGATCAGACCCTTTCTCAATATGAACTGGCTAAATATGAAGAAGAACATGCCACTCTGATTGCTCCTTTTGACGGGGTGGTGGCTAATCTCTTTTCCAAACCCTATAATGCTCCCAGCAGTTCAGATGCTTTCTGTACAATACGTCTGAAGTATTCTGTACGATTCTTGATACCAAAGGTATGGAGGCCGAATTTACTGTATTGGAGAGTGAACTCCCCCTTATTAAAGGTGGCGATAAAGTGGTTGTTACCCCTTATGCAGATCCTTCTGCCAAATACGAAGGACGTATCTCCGAAATCAATCCGCTGGTGGACGATAAAGGCATGGTGAAAGTGAAGGCCGTTGTCAACGGACAGGGCAAACTCTTTAATGGCATGAACATACGGGTTAATGTACATCGTTCGCTAGGTGAACAGTTGGTTGTTCCGAAGAGTTCAGTGGTGTTGCGTTCCGGTAAGCAGGTGATTTTTACACTGAAAGATAATAAAGCGAAATGGAACTACGTGCAGACCGTACTGGAAAATTCCGATGAATACACGATTGTGGAAGATGAAGTGCAAGAAGGAGATGTGGTGATTGTGACAGGCAATGTGAACCTGGCTCATGAGGCACCGGTGAAAGTTATTGAAAATAAAAAATAAAAGGGGTGGTTAAGTTCTTGATACAGCGGCCCATTGCCGTATTGATGGCGTTTACCGCATGTTTTATTGTCGGTATGGTAACGTATTTCACGTTGCCGGTATCTCTGCTGCCGGATATTGCCATCCCGGAGATTACAGTACAAATCTCGGCACAGAATACTTCTGCGCGTGAGTTGGAGAATACGGTGGTGAAACCATTGCGCCAACAACTTATCCAGGTGGCTCGTCTGAAAGATATGGATAGCGAGGCGCATGATGGGGCAGGTCTTATCCGGCTGAATTTCGACTTCGGCACCAATACGGATCTTGCTTTTATCGAAGTGAATGAGAAGATTGACGCCGCCATGAACTACCTGCCTAAGGATACAGACCGTCCTAAAGTAGTAAAAGCAAGTGCTACCGATATTCCGGTATTCTATCTCAGCCTCACCCTGAAGAATGACAGCGCTTACGGACAAACGGACGAACGTGCTTTCCTCGATCTGTGTGAATTTGCCGAAAGCGTTATCAAACGGCGTATCGAGCAGCTGACAGAGGTAGCCATTGTGGATATCACAGGATTGGTGGAGCGCCAGTTGCAGATTGTTCCCGATGAAAATAAGCTTGCCGTACTGGGACTTTCCATACAGGATGTAGAATCTGCTCTTGCCCAAAATAATGTGGAACCGGGAAGTATGACCGTACGTGATGGATATTATGAATACAATATCAAGTTTTCCACTCTGTTGCGTACGGAAGAGGATGTGAAGAATATTCTTATTAACAAAAATGGACGCATCATCCGTCTGGAAGAGTTCTGCCGGATAGGTATTGTTCCCGTCAGGGAAAAAGGCGTATCCATGAGCAATGGTAAACGGGCAGTGACATTGGCCATTATCAAGCAGGCGGACGAGAATATGGATGACATGAAGCAGGCCATTGGCGGCACCATGAATTATTTTCAGAGTGTATATCCTGACATTGAATTCAGCGTTAGCCGAAACCAGACAGAGCTTTTAGATTATACTATCTCCAACTTGCAACAAAACCTTTCGTTGGGCTTTCTATTTATCTGTATCGTAGCCGTACTCTTTCTGGGGGATGTCAAATCTCCTTTCATCATCGGACTGAGTATGGTAGTTTCCATTGTGATCTGTTTTCTTTTTTTCTATCTGTTCAAGATGTCACTGAACATCATATCCCTGTCCGGATTGATTCTTGCATTGGGTATGATGATTGACAGTTCCATCATCGTAACTGAAAATATTTCTCAATATCGGGAAAGAGGATACTCGCTGAAACGTGCCTGTATTACGGGTACCAGTGAGGTGGTTACCCCGATGCTCAGTTCCTCGTTGACTACCATTGCGGTGTTTGTACCACTGATCTTTATGAGTGGTATTGCCGGAGCCATTTTCTACGATCAGGCTTTCTCGGTAACCGTTGGATTGATGGTTTCTTACTTCACGGGCATCATGTTGCTGCCGGTGCTCTATATGCTGGTTTACCGGACGGGACTGCGCAAATCATGGTTCTCGCGTATCCGAATCAATAATCCTATAAAGGATCATACACTTGATCGTTTCTATGATGCCGGGATTGATTTTATATTTGCTCATAAAACGGCAAGCGTATTTTTCTGCATAGTTTCCGTGCCATTGTGTGTATTCATGTTCTATTTCATAGGAAAAGAGCGTATGCCGGAAATAGATCAGAACGAGCTGATAGCCCGTGTGGAATGGAATGAGAATATCCATGTGGACGAGAATCGTCGCAGGGTAGATAATTTATTTGAGTTGTTTAAGACAGAGACTATCGAACAGACTGCCGCCGTCGGACAACAAGACTATCTCCTGAACCGGGAGCAGGCTCTTTCTTCTTCGGAAGCAGAACTTTATTTCAAGACAAAGAATCCCTCTGAGATAGTCCCTTTGCAGGAAAAGGTTTACCGTACCCTCAAAGCGGAATATCCGTTGGCCGTGATTTCTTTTTCGCCACCCGAGACGGTATTTGAGAAACTGTTTGTGACGGGAGAAGCCGATGTTGTGGCTGAACTCTATTCCCGCAACAAGGAAAAAGTGCCGACAGCGGATGAATTACGTAATCTGGAAGCTGAGTTTGCTACCCGTACAGGATATGCTCCCACGGGTATTGCCTTTGAAAATCAACTGAATATTCGTATCAATAAAGAAAAATTGCTACTTTATAATGTTTCGTATGACGAGTTGTATCGCATACTGAAAATAGCTTTCAAAGAAAACAGCATAGCTACTCTTCATTCTTACCAGCAATATCTGCCTATCAGCATTGTGGGAGAGGAACAAACGGTCAACAACATCTTACAGGAAACACTCGTTCCGACACGGGCAGATCAATATGGTGTTGAATATCTGCCTTTGCGTGAGCTGGTATCAGTGGCGCCGGCGGAAGATCTGAAAGCGATTACCGCAGGACGTAACGGAGAATATGTTCCGTTCCGTTTTTATGAAGTAAAAGAGGCGGAACCGCTTATGGAGCAAGTGAAGGAAGTGGTGGATGCTACCGGTGATTGGGATACCGCTTTTTCAGGAAGTTTCTTCTCTAACCGGAAGATGCTGGATGAACTGGTGGTTATTCTGTTTATTTCCATTCTGTTGATGTACTTCATTCTGGCGGCACAGTTCGAGAGTTTTGTGCAACCGCTTGTAGTATTGTTGGAGATACCGATAGACGTAGCATTTGCCTTGGTACTGTTGTGGATATGCGGACATACGCTGAATCTGATGTCTGCCATCGGTCTGATCGTTACGTGTGGTATTATCATCAATGACTCCATCCTGAAACTGGATGCGATTAATGAATTACGTAAGACGGGGATGCCGCTTCTGGAAGCTATCCATGAGGCGGGACGGCGCAGGTTGCGTCCCATCATCATGACTTCGCTCACTACCATCTTTGCCATGGTACCGTTATTGTTCTCTTTCGATATGGGATCGGAATTGCAGAAGCCGCTTTCCATTGCCATGATTGGGGCGATGTTCATCGGTACATTGGTCAGTCTGTTCATCATTCCGTTGATATATTGGTTTATTTACCGGGATAAAAAAGCTTGATATAATGAAGAAATTTGGTTTAATTATTCTTTTAGGACTTTCTCAGGCGCTTCCGTCCGTCGCGCAGCAACAGCAGGTAACGCTGGACTTGCAGCAGACGATTAAGATGGCGAACGACAGTTCGCTGGAAGCTTTCCGTACTAAAAATATGTATCTTTCAGGCTATTGGGAATATCGTACCTATAAGGCAAATCGCTTGCCGAGCCTGACGCTGAATATGACTCCTGCACAGTATAACCGTGACATTACGAAGCGTTATGACTCCGAACAGGATTTGGATATTTACCGTAGCCAACAGTCTTTCTATGCCTATGGCAACCTGGCAGTCAGGCAAAACTTTGACCTGACGGGTGGTACTTTTTATCTGGATACTGAGTTGGGCTATATGCGTAGTTTCGGTTCCAATCCCTACACGCAGTATACCAGTGTTCCCGTTCGTTTAGGTTATTCGCAAAGTCTGGTAGGTTATAATCCTTTCCGCTGGGAACGAAAGATTGAACCGCTGAAATACGAGAAAGTAAAGAAAGAATATATCTACAATGCTGAGCAGGTATCCGAGCAGGCCACTACCTATTTCTTTGCACTTGCCATGGCGCAGGCTGAGTATGACTTGGCAAAGGAGAATGTCGTTTCTTCCGATACACTTTATCGTATTGGTATGCAACGTCTGAAGATAGCCTCTATCAGTCGTGCCGATCTTCTGACGCTGAAGCTGGACGTGGTGAATGCCCGTAACACTTTGCAGAATGCTGAAAGTTCATTGAAACGTGCCATGTTCTCGCTGGCTTCTTTCCTCAATCTGGAAAAGAATACAGAGATACGGCTTCTTCT
>OHTZ01001750.1_pt1 | contig 9724 bp, 8 predicted proteins | sample 1579011 | NCBI WGS metagenome assembly OHTZ01 (sample SAMEA3879603, study PRJEB24766) | human gut metagenome | biome: human-associated habitat; feature: feces | place: USA | collected 1985/1987
ACAAGGCCCTCTGTGGAGATATTTTTTGAGAAACAAGGAGATTAGAGATATGAAACTCAAGAATGTTGCTGTTGCTGTTGTTGCTCTGGCTCTGGCTGCCGGCATGACCGCTTGCGGCGGTTCTGCTTCTTCCACCACCGCTTCTTCCGCTGCTTCTTCCGTTGCTTCTTCCGCTGCCGCTTCCTCTGAGGCTGCAAGCTCTGAGGCAGCTTCCAGCGAGGCCGAGGTCGAGTCCGCCGAGTACACTGTCTACAACACCACCGGCGAGAACGTCACCGAGCTGTACCTGTACGTTGCCGGCTCTGAGGACAAGGGCGAGAACCTGGCTGCTGACGGCCTGGCTGACGGCGACAGCGTTGTGCTGACCCTGCCCGAGGACGCTGACAAGAGCGCTGAGTATGTCCTGGAGTTCACCACCGAGAGCGGCGACACCCAGAGCTTCGACACCCTGAGCTACGAGGTTGCTCCCATCTCCCTGCTGAGCGTTGATGCTGCTGCAGGTGCTACCCCCATCAGCTTCACCGCTCCGGAGCAGTAAAAAACGCAGGCCTGAGCCTGTAACATAAAAACTCCCCTGCACTCCATTTTACCGGAATGCAGGGGAGTTTTTTGCGTATCAAAGGTTTCGCAGCAGGGTCTTAGACCTTCTCAATGGTAATGGTCCACTCGCTGGTCATGGCCTCATCGGGCTCCAGCACCTCGTGCTTGCCCTCTTCGTTCACGCTGTTGGCCCAGCCGTTCCAGGGCTCCATGCAAACGAAGTTTTCGGCATCCTGCTGCCACAGCACGCCGTTTTCAAAGGTCTCGTCCGCGTCCACGGTCACCTTGTGGCCGTTGCCCTTGTCGGTAAAGGTCATGGGGAACTGCACACCGGTCAGCAGACGGATGGTGTTGTCTGCACCCTCCTTGCGGGTGAGGGTGATCTTTTCCGGGGCGGCAGGCTGCTCGCCTTTGGCGTTCTCGGAGCAGGTAGCGCACTTGATGTCGAACTCCACGTTCTCCAGCTTGGAGGCGGTAAAGTAGGGGTGGTAGCCAAAGCTGAAGGGCATATCGGTGTTGCCCTCGTTGATGACGGTCAGGCTGACCAGAGCCTTGTTGCCCTCCAGATTATAGTTGAGCAGCAGGGTGAAATCGAACGGGTAGAGGAACTTGGTCAGCGGGGTGGACTCCAGTGCCAGCGTCACGCCGTCCGGGCCAACGCTTTCCACTTCCCATGCGCACAGGTCGGCAAAGCCGTGGGTCTCCATGGGGTAAGCCTTGCCGTCAAAGATGTGCACGCCGTTGTCCGGGTTGCCGCAGCTGGGGAACAGCACCGGCACGCCAAAGCGGGGACGGTTGCACTCCGAGAAATTGGGGCGGCGGGTCCAGACGAACTCCTCGCCGTCCAGCGTAAAGCTGGTGATCATACCGCCGCGCTCCGGGGTGATGGTGAGGGCGGTCTTTGCCTCGGGGTCGGTGATGACGTACTGCTCGTAGCAGGCGCCGTTCTCGGTGATGTACCGGGTGGTGATCTGATTCATAAGTAAAAGCCTCCTATTATTGCCGCCGGGTCGCCCCGGCGGGTCATTTTTCTTGCTCGGTCTGCCGTGCATCCAGCTTTTTGAAGTAGTAATCGATGCCGTAGCGGATAAAATATTTGATCAATCGTACTACACCATAAATGATAGCCGCATAAAGCAGCAGTGTCAACAGCAGCACTCCATTTGTGCCCAACATTTCATACACTTCCTTTCTTTTTATGCACAAAAAGGCCGCCGTACCGCTTTTTGCCGTACAGCAGCCCTTTTTTCAGTTACAGAACCACGCCGTCCTTGAAGATGGAGATCTCGCGGAAGCCGTGCTTTTCCGCCTTGGTCTGCTCGCCGCTGGCCACGCGGATGACCAGATCCAGCAGATCCTTTGCAGCCTCGTCAATGGTCTTTTCACCGTCTGCGATGACACCGGTGTTGAAATCGATCCAGCCGCCCTTCTTCTCTGCCAGCGGGGTGTTGGTGGAGATCTTCAGGGTGGGAGCCGGAGCGGAGAACGGGGTGCCGCGGCCGGTGGAGAACAGGATCAGGTGTGCGCCTGCTGCCGTCATGGCGGTGGCGGAAACCAGATCGTTGCCGGGGCCGTAGAGCATATTCAGACCCTTGGTCACCACGGGGTCGCCGTAGCCGATGACGTCCATAATGGGAGCAGTGCCGCCCTTCTGCACGCAGCCGCAGCTCTTATCCTCCAGCGTGGTGATGCCGCCGGCCTTGTTGCCCGGAGAGGGGTTATCGTACACCACCTCGTTGTGGCTGATGAAGTAATCCTTGAAGCCGTTGATCATGTGCTCGGCCTTGACGAATACCTCCTTGTTGATGCAGCGGTCCATCAGGAAGCCCTCGGCACCGAACATCTCGGGCACCTCGGTCAGCACGGTAGAGCCGCCACGCTGTCCCATCATGTCGGAGAATCGGCCGATGGTGGGGTTGGCGGTGATGCCGGACAGGCCGTCCGAGCCGCCGCACTTCATGCCCACCACCAGCTCAGACACGGGGATAGGCTGGCGCTCAAACTGCCCGGCATAGGCAGCCAGCTGTTTCAGGATATCGCGGGCGGCGGCAAACTCGTCCTCCACGTCCTGACAGGTCAGGAACTTGACGCGGTCGTGGTCGTACTCGCCCAGCTCCTCCACGAACTGATCGTGCTGCAGGTTCTCGCAGCCCAGATGCAGCACCAGAACGGCGGCAGCATTGGGGTGGCGCACCAGCGCAGCCAGCAGCTTGCGGGTCTGTGCGTGGTCGTGGCCGGTCTGGCTGCAGCCGAAGGGATGGGTGAAGGTGTACAGACCCTCGATGGAACCGGTGACCAGATCCTGATTGTCGGCTACCATCTTCTTGGCGATATCGTTCACGCAGCCCACAGTGGGGATGATCCAGATCTCGTTGCGGATGGCGGCGCGGCCGTCCTTGCGGCGGAAGCCCATAAAGGTCTCCGGCTCTGCCTTGGGCAGCGGAGCCAGATCCGGGGCGGGGTTATAGCTGTACTCCACCTCGCCGGACAGGTTGGTGTGCACGTTGTGGGTGTGCATCCAGGTGCCGGGGGCGGCGTCTGCGGTGGCGTGACCGATGGGGAAGCCGTACTTGATGACGTTCTCGCCGTTCTTAATGGGCTTGACTGCCATCTTGTGACCCTGCGGGATATCCTCCAGTGCGGTGACGGAAAGGCCGTCCACCTCCACCAGCGTGCCCTTGGCAATGGGGTGCAGGGCAACGACCACATTGTCGATGGGGCTGATATGAATTGCCTGCGGCATAGTTGTTCTCCTTATCGTATCGCACAAAAGGGCTGCTGCCCAAAGCAGCAGCCCTTTGTTGTGCGGGTAGGTTGATTTTTCAGCTTACAGGCAGCTCTTGTAAGCAGCCTCGGCACCCTGGGTGCGGATCATTTCCAGATCTGCCAGCACAGCAGCCTCCAGACCCTCGATCTTGGTCAGATCCTGATCCCACATCTGGGTGTTGGTCAGCACAGCGTGCACCAGCTGCGCAGCGGTGTCGTCCTTGTGTGCGTAGTAGAAGTCCAGAGCCCATGCGTCGTCCTGGATCTTGTAGGTGTTGCCTGCGGGGCGCTTGCAGATCAGGCCGTCTGCGGTGCGCTCCTGAATATCGTTGGAGTAGAAGGCGATGTAGGCTGCCAGAGACATGGTCAGGCACTTGGGCAGCTGCTTCTGCTCCTCGATGTAAGCGAGGAAGGAGGGCATGTTGCGGGCCTTCCACTTGGAGGTGGAGTTCAGGGAGATGCTCATCAACTCGTGGTTGACGAAGGGGTTGTTGAAGCGATCCTCAACAGCAGAGGCAAAGTCCTCCAGATCCTTCTTGTCCAGCGGCAGGGTGGGGATGATCTCCTCGTGCAGCATCTTGTTCATAAAACCGCGCACGGTATCGTTGTGCATGCAGTCACGGACGATATCAAAGCCTGCCAGATAAGCGCCCAGCACAAAGCCGGTGTGTGCACCGTTCAGGATGCGGACCTTGCGCTTCTTATAGGGGGTAACGTCGGGCACGACCATGACGTTGACGCCGGCCTTCTTGAACGGCAGCTTGTCCTCCAGACCTGCGGGGCCCTCGATGACCCAGACGCCGAACACTTCGCCCACGTCCAGAGCGGTATCGTGGTAGCCGTTAGCCTCTTCCAGAGCGGCCAGCTCCTGCGGGTCACGGATGCGGCCCGGAACGATGCGATCCACCAGCGTGGAGCAGAAGGTGTTGGCGGTGTTCATCCAGTCGATGAAGGCGGGCTCCAGATCCCAATCCTTAGCGTAGTTGTTGCAGCACTTCTGCAGCTCCTTGCCGTTGTTGTCGATCAGCTCGCAGCTCAGGATGACCAGACCCTTATCGGCAGCGCCGTTGAAAGCCTTGTAACGCTCGAACAGCACGCGGGTCAGCTTTGCGGGGAAGCTGTTGGGGGGAACCTGATCAAACTGGCTGTCGCCCTTGGTGTAGGCAATGCCGGCCTCGGTGGTGTTGGATACAACAGTCTCCAGATCTTCGGAGCGAGCCAGAGCCAGAACTTCGTCCCACTTGCCATCGATGTAGGGGCACACGCAGTCGGACACACAGGAGATCACCCGCTTTGCGTCCACCTTCTGGCCCTTTTCGCTGCCGCGCAGGTACAGGGTGTACAGACCCTCCTGCTCGTTGATCCAGTCTGCCATCTGGGGGAAGTTGCCGATGGGCTGCACCAGCTTGACCTTGCCGTTATAGCCGGCCTTCTCGTTTGCAATATCGTAGAAATAGTCCACGAAAGCACGCAGGAAGTTGCCCTCGCCGAACTGCATCACCTTAACGGGAGCATCCTTCAGGATGTAGCCGTTGTAGCCAGTGCCTTCCAGAACCTTGTAGTTCAAAGTTTCCATCTTATTGATCTCCTTTATAAACTTGCTTTGCATGGCAGGCTCTCGTTTTCCCTGCCATCTTCTGCTCCTATTTTATGCTGTTGTATACAAAGAAGTCAAGTGTTTTGTGCAATGTTTTTAGTCCAAAAATGGCTATTCAGCGCATTTCCAGCGGTTTGTACAATTCCAAGGGTGAAATTTTGGCAGTTTTTCAGTTGTATACATCGGCGTTTTCCGGTATACTAAGGATAAGGCAGCCTGCCCGTTCCAAGCAGGTGCAATTTCATGCCCGTTTTTGTCTAAATTTTAACAAATTCATCAGAGAAAAGGAGTTAAAATCCCATGAAAGCATTTATGGATAAGGACTTCATGCTCCAGTCTGCTACCGCACAGCATCTGTATCACGACTATGCAGCTGCTATGCCCATCTGCGACTATCACTGCCATATCTCCCCGAAGGAGATCTACGAGAACCGCCGCTTCGAGAACATCACTCAGGTGTGGCTGGGCGGCCGTAACCCGGACGGCAGCTACTTCGGCGATCATTATAAGTGGCGCGTGATGCGTTCCAACGGCGTGCCCGAGGAGTACATCACCGGTGATAAGCCCGACCGCGAGCGCTTCCAGAAGTTTGCCGAGGCTCTGCCCATGGCCATCGGCAACCCCATGTACCACTGGACCAATCTGGAGCTGCACGTTTTCTTTGGCTACGACGGCGTGCTGAATGGCGACACCGCTGAGGAAGTGTGGAACCTGTGCAACGACAAGCTGCAGCACGATCCCAAGCTGACCGTCCGCGGCCTGATCGAGCAGAGCAATGTGGCTTTCATCGGCACCACCGATGACCCCATCGACGACCTGTACTGGCACAAGAAGATCAAGGAAGATCCCACCATCAAGTTCACCGTGGCTCCCTCCTTCCGTCCTGACAAGGCTATCAACATCAACAAGCCCGGCTTTGCTGAGTACATGGCAAAGCTTGCTGCCGTTGTGGGCAAGGAAAAGCTGGCCTGCATCGACTGCGTGACCGATGCCCTGACCAAGCGCATCGAGTTCTTTGCCGAGATGGGCTGCCGCGCTTCCGACCATGGTCTGGATTATGTTCCCTACCGTGAGGCCACCAAGGACGAGGTGAACGCCATCTACCAGAAGGTGATGAAGGGCGAGAGCTGCACCGTGGAAGAGGCTGAGAAGTACCAGACCTACATCCTGATCCATCTGGGCAAGCAGTACCATCGTCTGGGCATTGCCATGCAGATCCACTACAACTGCCTGCGCGGCGTGAACCGCAAGATGAACAGCCTGCTGGGCCCCGACACCGGCTTTGACATGATCAACACCGCCACCTGCGGCGGCGAGATCGCACAGCTGCTCAGCGCCCTGAACGACACCGACGAGTGCCCCAAGACCATCATTTACAGCCTGAACCCCGCCGACGATGCACAGATCGGCACCATTCTGGGCTGCTTCCAGAACAGCGAGGTGCCGGGCAAGATCCAGCACGGTTCTGCATGGTGGTTCAACGACCACAAGATCGGCATGGAGGATCAGATGATCCGTCTGGCAAGCCTTGGCCTGCTGGGCAACTTTGTGGGTATGCTGACCGACAGCCGCAGCTTCCTGAGCTACACCCGTCACGATTACTTCCGCCGCATCCTGTGCAACATCATCGGCCAGTGGGTCGAGGATGGCGAGTATCCCAACGACGAGAAGGCTCTGGAGAAGATCGTCAAGGGCATCTGCTTCGACAACGCAAAGCGTTACTTCAACCTGTAAGCGCTTTCCCCTTTTCCTGAACTGAATCTCCGCGCCGCCCGCAGACAATGCCGTCTGCGGGCGGCGCTTTGTTTTGCCCTTTTACGTCCAAAATGCACCGGATATGCCTGTTTTTTCACCTTTCATCGGTTGTTGTCCGTCTTTTTCTACAACTTCTCCGTTATCCCTTGACTTCCCCGTATAAGGAGAGTATATTTTTGCATGGCATTCAGGCCATATTACTGTATTTTTTGATGGAGGAAACCCATGAACGGTTTAAAAGAAGCCTTCAGCCGCGAGAATCTGCTGAAGGATCTAAATTTCTTTGCCCTGTTGAACCTCGGTCTTGTGCTTACGGCAGTGGGCATCGTATTTTTTAAAAATCCCAACCACTTTGCTTTCGGCGGCACCTCGGGTCTATCTATTCTGCTGGCAGACCTGTTCCCCCGGATCAACGTGGGCGGCTTTATGTGGATCATCAACATCGTGCTGGTGGTGCTGGGCTTTATCTTTTTGGGCGTCAAGTGCATGGGCTGGACGATCTACTCCTCCTTTGCGCTCTCCTTTTTCGTGTCCGGCTGCGAGTGGCTGTACCCCTCTGGCGTGTCCCTGAGCGGCGATGCCATGCTGGATCTGGTGTTCGCGGTGTTCCTGCCCGCACTGGGCGCTGCCATCGTGTTTGACATCGGCGCCTCCACCGGCGGCACCGACATCGTGGCGCTGATCCTTGCCAAGTACACCTCCATGGAGATCGGCAAGGCGCTGATGGTCAGCGATATCCTCATCGTGCTGGCGGCCGCCGTGCGGTTCGGTATGGGCACCGGTCTGTACTGTATTCTCGGCCTGATCGGCAAATCCTTCGTGGTGGACGGTGCCATTGAAAACATCCGCCTGCGCAAGGTGTGCACCATTATGACTGCGAACCCGCAGCCCATTCTGGACTTCATCATCCACGATATGAACCGCTCTGCCACTGTGGAAAAGGCCTACGGTGCCTACACCCACCACGAGCTCAGCGTGCTGGTGACCGTGCTTACCCGCCGTCAGGCTTTGCAGCTGCGCAACTTCCTGCGGGAGAACGACCCCCACAGCTTTATCACCATCGTTAACTCCAGCGAGATCATCGGCAAGGGCTTCCGCTCCTTCAACTAAGACCGCTTCGTATCCTTTTTTCATCCATTTTTCGCTAAAGGCTTCCCCCGACCGAGGGAAGCCTTTATTCAGAGGATTGCCCCCGTGGTCCGTGCAACTCCGTACTTGAAGAAAAACGCAAAATAGTGTATTATATAGTATTATGAGTAAAAGGGGGCACGCTGTGCCCTGACAGGGGGAACCTATATGGCTGATAAAAACTTTCTGACAGATATCATCGATGCCGACCTTGCCGAGGGCAAGGTGCAGCAGATCCACACCCGCTTCCCGCCGGAGCCCAACGGCTATCTGCACATCGGCAGCGCCAAGGCCATCTATATCAACTGGTCCATTGCCAACCAGTACGGCGGCAAATTCAACCTGCGTCTGGACGACACCAACCCCGCCCGCGAAGGCGAGGAGTATGTCAACAGTATCATCGAGGATCTGCACTGGCTGGGTGCCGACCCCAACGGCGGCATCTTCTACGGCAGCGATTACTTTGACAAGTGCTACGAGTACGCCGAGAAGCTCATCACCGAGGGCAAGGCTTATGTAGACGATTTGACCCGCGAGGAGATGCGCGAGTACCGCGGCTCCGATGCCGGCAAGCCCTCCCGCCCCTCTCCGTGGCGCGACCGCAGCCCGGAGGAGAATCTGGACCTGTTCCGCCGGATGCGTGCCGGTGAGTTCAAGGAGGGCGAAAAGACCCTGCGTGCCAAGATCGATCTGGCAAGCCCCAACATGAATATGCGTGACCCGGCCATCTACCGCATCAAATACGCCGAGCATCACCGTCAGGGCAACAAGTGGTGCATCTACCCCATGTACGACTTCGCCCATCCCATTCAAGACGCCATCGAGGGCATCACCCACAGCATGTGCAGTCTGGAGTTCGAGAACCACCGCCCGCTGTACAACTGGGTCATCGAGAACATCTTTGGTGCCGAGTTCCCCAAGCAGCGCGAGTTCGCCCGCCTGAACATGACCAACACGGTCATGAGCAAGCGCTACCTGCGCGAGCTGGTGGAGATGGGCATCGTGGACGGCTGGGACGATCCCCGTATGCCTACTCTGTGCGGTCTGCGCCGCCGCGGCTACACCCCCACCTCCATCTTCACCTTTGTGCGGGAGGCCGGTATCTCCAAGTCTGACAACCTGATCGATATGCGTCAGCTGGAAGCCTGCATCCGCAGCGAGCTGGACCTGACCGCACAGCGCCGCATTGCCGTGCTGGAGCCGGTCAAGCTGGTGGTGGACAACTACCCCGCCGACAAGACCGAGTACTTTGACGTAGCCAACAACCCCAACCGCGAAGCCAACGATACCACCACCCGCAAGGTGGCCTTTACCCGTGAGCTGTGGATCGATGCCGAGGACTTTGCCGAGGTTCCGCCTCCCAAGTTCAAGCGCCTGACCGTGGGCGGCGAGGTGCGCCTGATGGGTGCTTATATCGTCAAGTGCACCGGCGTGGACAAGAACGCCGACGGCAGCATCGCCGCCATCCACTGCACCGCCGACCTTGAGACGGGCAACGGCAATCCCGCCGACGGCCGCAAGGTTAAGGGCGCGACGATCCACTGGGTCGACGCCGCGACCGCGCTGGACGCCGAGGTGCGTGTTTACAGCGAGCTGTTCAGCGACCCCGCACCCGACGGCGCGGACAAGGATTTCCTTGCCTGCATGAACCCCGATTCGCTCGAGGTGCTGACCGGCTGCAAGGTCGAGCCGCGCATGCGCGACATCGCCGCGGCGTACGACAAGACCGAAAAGAAGGGCAAGACCGCGCCGAGCTTTCAGTTCATGCGCCTTGGGTATTTCTGCCTTGATAACAAGGATTGCTCCGAGGATCATCTGGTGTTCAACCGGTCGGTTACTCTTAAAGATAGCTTTAAAAAGTAATCATTGAAATGTTCCCTGCACCGTGCAGGGGATGCGACAAAGGGGGCCATTCTCTCACGTGAGAGAATGGCCCCC
>OHTZ01001757.1_pt1 | contig 9678 bp, 7 predicted proteins | sample 1579011 | NCBI WGS metagenome assembly OHTZ01 (sample SAMEA3879603, study PRJEB24766) | human gut metagenome | biome: human-associated habitat; feature: feces | place: USA | collected 1985/1987
CACCCCCCAATATGCAAGCCAGGCTCAGTCCAATCAACAGACTCATGCAAAAGGAACAGATTCAACCGTTATTATTCTTGCCGTTATACTTGCCGTTGTGTTAAGTCCCCTCTGGTTTCCAATTATAATTGCGGTATTTGCTACTTTAGCAGGCATTCTGATAGGTGCCTTGTTTGGCGGCATCGGATGTGTACTTATAGGTATTAGTCTATTCATTGCAGCAATTGTATGTCTGTTCAGGACCACACTGCTGATTGCCTTTTCCCTGTTAGGCGCCGGACTGCTGGTCGCCGCTATAGGCATCCTTTTCATAGTCCTTGGTGTCTGGCTGTGTGCCACAGTCATCCCCTTGTGTGCCACAGGCATAGGCAAAGTATTTCACAAACTGTTTTCCAGAAATAAGGAGGCGCAAGCATGAAAAAGTTTTATAAAAATGCTCTGATTACGGCGGGTATTCTTTTTGCATTAGGTGCTGTTATTTTAGTCATATGTACATTTGTTGGTGGCTCCTCTTTTCACAATGATGTGAAATCCGGTAATATCCCGGAGCTGGTCAGCTTATTTCATTTTAATAATTCAGATACCTCTCATTCTGCTTTCCATGTGGATAATCGTATCGTTCATTTTGATTTCAATGACGAATATCCCGTTTATTCAGGTTCAAGGACAGACAATGAGGCAGCTGATGCCTCTAAGATCAAGCACATTAATATAGATCTTGGCGGTGGTGAATACATTATCGAACAGTCTTCTGACAATCACTATTTTCAGATTGTTGCAGAAAGCAGTGATACGTATCAATATTACACAGAGAATAGCACTTTCTATGTGATCGGGTTCGATGGCTCCAGCATAAACTTTGGTGACAGGCATAATAAACTGACTCTTCGCCTGCCATCTGATCTGGAATTTACTGATGTCACTATTTCTCTGGGCGCCGGTAATCTGGAGTGGGATTCTCTTACAACAGATTCTCTCATACTCGATGCAGGTGCCGGCTCCATCACCCTGTCCAATGTATCTGCTGCTACTACCGATGTGAACCTTGGTGCAGGAATCATAGACCTCAACCACTGTACTTTACAGAACGCGACCTTTGAAGTGGGGATGGGAGAGCTTAATTACTCCGGCGTCATCCGGGGTGATCTGACTGCTGATTGCGGCATGGGAAGTCTGACCTTTGCCTTCATTGATAGCGAACAGAAACACAATTATTCCCTGGATGGCAGTATGGGCAGTATCTCCATAGGAGACAAGGGATACGGGGGATTGGAATACGAGAAGACACTCAACAATAATGCCTCCAGCAATTATGAGCTGTCATGTTCCATGGGCAATATCACAGTCACCTTTGAAGACTGATTTTGTCAATAATCCAATTTTGTGCAAAATATATATAGGAACCTCTTTGCGGGCATGCTATACTAAGTCAAATAAATGCTTTTGATACAGACTGTAAGGAGGTTTCCTTTTTTATGAAAAAATTAAAATTATTCGCAGCTGTTATAGTCTCCATACTTACCTTAACAGCACCGGTCAGTGTCCTTGCCACGGAAAATACCTCTACGGAACAAAGTGCTTCCGGCTACGAAGTAAAAGACACCAGTCTCACCTGTTATGTAAACTCTGAGAAAGGTCTTAATGTCCGCAGCGGTCCCTCAACGGATTACTCTGTCATTGGCACACTCTCCAATGGTTCCAAGATAGAAGTTACCGGAGAAAGCGGCGGCTGGTATCGCTTTGATTATAATGGTAAAGACGGCTTTGTAGCCACCAAATATACAGCGACGCAGGCTTCAGATTCTAACGGCAGCAATGCCGCAGCAGCCGATGACAATACGACTTCTTCCACAGCTGCAGCTGATGGGGATAGTGAATCAAAGCTTGCTATCTTTGATGATTCCACTCTGGTCTATCTTGCATTGGCGATTGTCGTTGTCGTTATGCTGATCCTTGTCTCTGTACGTGGCTTCTTTAAAAAGTCACCATCTGAATATGAGGAAGATTACGAAGACGAATACCCTGATGGATATGACAAAGATGAATACCCTGAGGAAGATGAGGGCAATTATTCCGGGGAAGACGAAGAATACTATGAAGACGAATATAGTGAGGAAGACTTTGAAAATGAAGGAGAATCAGAATATATAAATGAGAATGATGACATGTATCGTGAGGAAGACTACGACGATGATGATCTATAATCTCTAAATGTGAAGCCTGGACATTTAAGGGCGTGTGAAAAACTTTTATTTTTCACACGCCCTTTTATATACTTATACCCTTAGAATCCAATCTTATTGTTTGATTTGGTGCGAATCATCTTAATGGATGACTCCATATCTCCCAGTCCCTTTACGACCTCTTCTGCTGTCTCCAGCTGTGCAGAATTGATACAGAATACAATATTAGTCTTAGAACCTGAGAAAAGCCTTGCAAAGAAGCCTGGTTTCTCCCATCTCAAAAAATAGGAAACCCTTGCCTTCATAAACGCCTTCTCCAGAGCTGCCTTCACATCCATATCTGTAACAGAACAGTAATCCATCTCATTATTTACTTTTACTTTGCTATATTCATTTTCCACCATTATGCCCGCCTTCTTTCGTCATTCACTTCGCTCACAATTACCTGATTACTGCAATATTTTGTAACTATTCATCGTAATATGTTTTACCTTCTACAACCAGGGTAATAATGCCATCTGTTACATCAAGAATCGTAACTGCACAATTCTTATGTACCCCGCCCTGCCAAAAATGCGCAATATCAGTCTTTTCTACCGAAGATAACAATCCCCGAAGTGCTGCCCCATGTGTAGAAAGCAGTATTGCATCCTCAGCTCCATACTGTGTAGTATGTACCAATTCCTGCAAAAAATCAGTGGTTCTTGCACATAATTCTTCTATGGATTCTGCGCCCTCAGGTGGATGATACTGATCCGGTCGTGTAAAGAAATTCATAAAATCCGGATCCGGAATCTCATAATTGTCTTTTGCACAGCAATGTCCTTCATAAATGCCGAAACTAATCTCCTGTAATCTCTCATCTTCAATTACATCAATCTGTCTGTCACCCTTCACCAGCATTGCTGTTTCCTTAGCCCTTCGCAAAGGACTGGTATAAATACACCTGAAATTCACACTGCTAAGAGCTTCGCCGGTAATCCTTGCCAATCTCCTGCCTTCTTCATTCAAAGGAATATCTGAACGCCCCTGCAGGCGTCTGACCTTATTCCAGTCTGTCTCACCATGTCGAATAATATATATTTTCATATCTGCAATTATATCCTATACGTTTCCTGATACTTCATACTTTATCATGATACATTCTGTATCTTCACTACTTACTATAATATAAATGCTTCCAAAAAACAATATATCACTTCATAATACATATGGATTGTGCTGGCATTGTAAGTACTCCGTTCTCCAGGGTAATCGCTTCTCCATGCAGTGTCAGGTATCCCCTGATTGCCATAGAATCTATGGCTGAGCCTGCCAAATTAACCTCTATGGCTTCATCCGAAGTATTATATACTACTGCAATGGTGCTGTCTTCCCATGTCTTTGTGATTACAGCCTGATGTCCGTCACACAAGGTCTCTACTGCTTCTATGGTTCCTCTTGCTAACTCAGGATTCTCATTTCGCAGTCTGAGAGCTCTCTTATAATAATTTAATATAGAATCAAGATCAGCCTGCTGTTCCTCTACGCCAGCAAAAGCCGAAGTAATTCCTGCCTCTGCATCCTTTGGTCCTTTGGTCATTCCGGCTGTATCCGTATCTGACCATATAAAAGGCAGTCTCTTATTCTCGTCCTTGGTTCCAGCGCTGGACATACCAATCTCTTCCCCATAATATACAAAAGGATTACCGCTCAATGTCATAAGCAGTCCTCCTGCCATCTTCAGGTCATCCGGATCATTTCGAAGTGCATTCGCCACACGTCCCATATCATGATTGGTAATAAAAGGAGCATCTATATAATCAGGATTCTCTGCTGCAAAATCCGTCTGGTATTTCAGCATGGACTGCACCAGATTGGCAGCCTTATACGTTCCTCTTGCTGCCTTGATCAGCTTACCTTCCTTATCTGCCAGATCAAAATTAAACATACTGGGGGTACCACTTGCATAATAATCTGCAATGGCAGCTTCATTTGCCCATACCTCAGATACCATATAGAAATCAGGATTCTGATTCAGACAATATTCATAGAACCAGTTCAATATTTCCGTATTGGCTGTTGTATCATTCTCTTCAAAATGCATTGCAGCATCCATTCTGAAACCATCAATACCCATTCCAATCCAATATGATGCGATCTGCTCTAATTCTGCACGTAATTGTTCATTCTCCAGATTCAGATCCGGCATTTCTGACCAGAATACACCTTCATAGTACCAGTCTGTATTCTTAACCTGGTAATAGTCCTGCTTCTGTTCGTTTGCAAAATGATAATAGGGGCATTCCTGCTCATCCGGTTCTGCGCCCCGCGGCAGCTGTTCCAGATATTCGCACGCCTGTGTGAACCAGAGGTGCTGTGATGAAGTATGATTCATAACAACGTCCAAAATAATACGGATCCCCCGCTTATGACATTCCTCAATTAAATTCTGCATATCCTCTGTGCTTCCATATTCTGAATCAATCTGCATATAATCTGTTATGTCATATTTGTGATATGTTGTAGACTGGAATACCGGCATTAACCAGATACCATTAAATCCCATATCCTGAATATAATCCAGCTTCTGTGTCACTCCATTCAGATCTCCAATACCGTCTCCATCAGAATCATAGAAGGAATAGACAAATATTTCGTAATAATTGCGATAGTTATCATCTACAATCTGTAATTCCTGTTCATATGGATATTCATCCCCAATCCAACCACTAACTGCATTTGCAGTCTCATTTACATCTGTATCTGCAGCCTGACTGTGTTCCTGTGTGCTTTCCTTTGTTTTCTCTTGTCCGTTTTCCTGTATACTTCCGCTCTCTTCATAAGATTCCTGCATATCATTGGCTGCTTTCCCACAACCAGACATACACAGCATAGTCATCACCATTCCAAGCATACATACTATGTATTTCCTTTTCTTCATTCTATCTCCCTCTTTCTATAAATTGAAAATCGGCAGTCAAAATGACTACCGATTTTATAAAAACAACAATGCTCACATATTAACCCTTAACAGCACCACCGGTTACACCTTCTACATAGTACTTCTGTAAACACATGAAGAGAATTGTAACAGGAACTGCTACCAGAATACCACCAGCACAGAATCTGGTAAAGTATCCCTGATAATCATTTGTCCAAACCCATCTCTGCATTGCTACGGCTACGTTATAGCTATCGCTGTTACCTAATGCAACATAAGAAGCAAATACATAATCACACCATGGAGCCATGAACGCCAGCAAAGCAGTATAAATAATAATAGGCTTAGATAATGGAATAATCATCTGTACAAGGATCTGTGCCCTTGTAGCACCATCCATCAATGCAGCTTCATCCAGAGATTTGGGAATTGTATCGAAGTAACCTTTACATACATAATATCCCATACCGGAACCTGCTACAGAAATCAGGATCAATCCAGGAATTGCACCTGCCTGTGTCAATCCAAACTGCTTTAACAGGAAATACAAGCAGATCATGGTAAGGAAACCAGGGAACATACCCAGCACCAGCCAGAAATTCATCAATGCCTTACGACCTTTGAAACGAAGTCTGGATAATGCATAGCTCACACAGATAACTACAATCGTGTTACAAATTGTAACTGCAACCGCAATCTTTAATGTGTTGCCATACCATTTGAAGAACTGACACTCCTTACTGAACAGGAACTTGTAGGAATCTAAAGAAAATTCCTTAGGCAGCAGATAGTTAACCATGCCACCGAACTCTGTAATATAAGAACGGAAGCTCTGTAAAAATAAGCATACAAATGGAAAAAGCCATATGATACTGATGATAATCAATACAAGATAAGCAATTGCATTTCCCAATTTCTTATGTTGTTTATGAATTTTCTTTGACTGTGCCATTATTGGAATCCCTCCTCATCCTTAACTGAAGGTAAGATATTGTATACTACCAGTGAAATAACTGCTGTTACCAGGAATACCATAATACCAATAACTGCCGCCATCTTATAATCTGTATCCTGTACTGTCATCTTATACAGCCATGTTACCAAAAGATCTGTATAACCGGCACCACCCGCCAGCTTCATGGACTGTGGATTTCCCTGCGTCAACAGGAATATAACGTTAAAGTTGTTCAGATTGCCTGTAAACTGTGTCAACAGGAATGGTCCTGTTACGAATAACATATATGGAAGTGTAATCTTCATAAACATCTGAACCGGATTAGCACCATCAATACGTGCACTTTCATATAAATCTGCCGGAATATTCATCAAAAGTCCTGTTGAAATCAACATCATATATGGAATACCAATCCATAAGTTAATCAGGATAATCAGAATCTTTGCATAAGTTCCGTTTGCCCAGAATGGGATTGCCTGACTAATCAGACCCCATTTCAATAAATATGCATTAACAAGTCCGTCTGTCGCAAACATCTTACCGACATACAGTAAGGAAACAAACTGTGGGACGGCAATTGTCATAACGAGAATCGTTCTCCAGAGCTTCTTGAACTTAATGCCCTTCTTATTTATTAAAATCGCAACTGCCATTCCCAGGAAATAGTTCAGGAAAGTTGCAAAGAATGCCCAAATTAATGTCCAGCTTAATACCGTGCCAAATGTAGAACCAAATCCATTTGTTCCGAATGAGAACAAATTCTTAAAGTTCGTCCATCCTACCCAGGTAAATAACTGTGAAGGAGGCTGATGGTTATAATCATAATTAGTAAATGCTATACAAATCATGAATATAATAGGTACAACTGTGAAAATAAAGATTCCCAGGCAAGGTAATGCCAAAAGAGTCTTATCAAAATTCTGATCCAGTAATGAATGTAAATCCTGTCTGTTTGTCGGAAGAGATTTACCTGATTCCAGAATAAGCTGACATTTACGGTTATCCCTGACATTCATTCTCCATACAAGAATAAATGCAAGTATAATGATAATACTCAGCACACTGTATAACAGAATAAGGAAACTGTTATCACCATAGGAAACTGTTCCATCCGGATTAAATCCTCTGCCATGAGTACCTAATGTAGCTAAATCAGCCAGATACTTGAAGCCAAAATTTACAATATACAAAATAAATGCTACTTCTATAGCCAAAAAAGCGATACCGCGAGCAAACTGCTTGCGCATCAGCTGTCCAAATCCCATAATCAGATATGAAATTCGTGTCTTCCAATCACCTTTTGCAAAGGTAACACCGATTTCTTTTAAATCAGCACCAATCCATTGAAAAAATCTACCAATTGCACTTCCTGCATTTTTAAATACATTGCCCTTACCAGAGTTTTTTTCTTCTTTCATATTCCCTCCAGATTGTGTTTATCATTGCAGGCAATCCATGCAGAATGTTTCACCTACAAAAGCAAGATAATTTTTTATAAGACCAGACAGGGAGATTGTCTCTCCCTGTCCAATCCTGTTTATTCACTATAGTAATCTAATTACTATTACTTACTGTGCGTAAGATTCGCAAGAAGACTGGAAGGATTCAAGAGCCTTCATCAAATCATCATCAGAAGCATTGTCATAATCACCAGCGATAATAGAATCACCAAGAGATGTTGCAAGTGTCCAGTAATCGTTAGGGTACTGTCCCTGAGGGATTGTGTATGCTAACTGTTCTGCTAATGCGGAAAGAGCTTCATCAGACTGAACACTGCTGTCCTGCTGTGCTGTTAAGTTAGAAGGACCCCAAGCTACTGCATTGTAACGTGCAATCTGGCACTCTTCACCAGTAAGGTAATTAGCGATTGCAAGGCATACAGCCATCTTGTTAGCATCTGTCTGAGGTTTAACACCTAATAACTTAAATCCACCAAATCCGCTTAACTGATAATCTGTACCGTCAACTGTGAAAGAAGGAAGCTTAGTACAAGCATAGTTATCACCAAGTAAATCCTTAAGAGCACCAGCATCCCATGTACCATCTACGATAGCACCGATATTAGATGCGCTGCTTGCTGAAGAACCATTTACAAATGAAGATGACTTATGCAGATTGATGATACCCTTAAGAGCCTTAACACCGTTATCTGAAGCATAATCTGCGTTGCATACTGTAAAGTTACCGGCATCATCTGTATCATATGTTAATGTACAGCCTGTACCAAAGAAGAATGCTGTCTGATACCAGCCGGAGTTAATCTCCATGTAGATGTTCTTGCCTGCCTTCTCGCAGTCAGCTACGATAGCATCGAGAGATGTTGGATCTGTAACAACACTCTTATCATAATATAAGAAATATCCGTTGTCAGATGTCAGAGGGAATGCAAATACAGTATCAGACATTGTAGCTGCTGCTGCTGCACCTGCGTCATTGTTTGTTGTAACTGCTGTAGCATAGTCACCTGTGATAGGCATTAATGCACCTGCGGATACCAGACGAGCTAACTGGTCCTGAGCAAATCCGTAGATATCAGCTCCACCCTCAACGTCTGTGATCATGTTGCTTGATGCATCACCCTCACCTACCGGCTCAACTGTTACTGTGTATCCGGCATACTGAGGATTTGCATCCTGGAATGCCTTAATCTGATCCTGGGTAAATGTCTGAACATTCTCAGCAACCCAAACCTTAATTTCACCTGTACCGTAATCAGTAACTTCCTCTGTTGCAGCTGCTTCTGTTGTTGCTGCTGCTGTTGTTGCTGCTGCTGCCTCTGTCTTAGTCTCTGTTGCTGCTGCATTATTATCTGTTGCAGGAGCTTCTGCTGAGCTTCCGCATGCTGTTAATACAGATGCAACCATTGCTGTTGACATAACTAATGATAAAACACGCTTTTTCATTTTTTTCCTCTCCTTAATTATATAAGTTTCTTCTATTATTAAAATTCCACCCATGCAGAATATTAATAAACCTGTTCATTTACTTATCTAGATTTTCTTCCAAAACGCACATAATTAACATATAGAAAGCAATCTAATTTCGTGCATTTTTAATCATCGGAAACGATTCCAAAAAATTACATAAGTAAAACCGCTCAGTTCCACTTTCTGCGGTCAATATACAACTAACATTTACTTAGAATCAAACCTTATGTTTTCTTTCCAATCTGCTAACTACTTTGTATGTTTTTATATTAGCAATTGTGCAACTTATTTTCAATGGGAAATATTGACGATAAATACATATATTATTTGTGAATAATGCACGTATAAATTTTCGTTTAATTTCGTACAAAATAAACTATATCCATATAGTACCTTATTCTCAGCTGTATGCAAAGGATATGCACGGAAATGAGGATTAGTATGATCTATACTTTAATGTAACAGAGTGTAACAATTAGATATGAGTAAAAAAATCGGAAATCCCTGCTTTTTCAAAGGATTTCCGATATTCTAATCACGTGCGTTAGAGGATTCGAACCCCCGACCTTTTGGTCCGTAGCCAAACGCTCTATCCAGCTGAGCTAAACGCACATATGAAATTAAGGTGATTAACAATGCCGGCGACCGGAATCGAACCGGTACGGGTATCGCTACCCACGGGATTTTAAG